>ERZ773054.167-NODE-167-length-52093-cov-12.297283_pt1 | contig 52093 bp, 53 predicted proteins | sample MGYA00580630_ERZ773054 | MGnify/ENA primary metagenome ERZ773054 (study PRJEB29015, sample SAMEA2737994) | human oral metagenome | biome: human oral; feature: human-associated habitat; material: dental | place: China | collected 2115 ... | reverse complement strand
TCAAAACTTTCATTTGTCCAATAACGCAGTTATCTAGAACACTCAAATTATTGAATAAATTGAATTGCTGAAAGACCATTCCAACTTTTTCTCTCAACTCAACCAAAGGAACATCGCCATTCAATACATCTTTTCCGTGGATTAAGATTTGCCCACTAGTAGGCGTTTCTAGTAAATTTATACATCTTAAAAGCGTAGATTTTCCACTTCGACGAATTCCAGTGATCACTTTAATTACTTTTTGATCTTTGAGTAATCTTAGCTGATTAAGATATTCCTGACGTATTATCATAATATTATTATCCACCAAAAATACTAAAAATGCTAATTTTGGTGGATAGGATCTTGTTGATTACGATTCACTATAAATAAAAATATGGAGAGACTGTGTCTCCCCATACAGATTTAGCTATTTTAGTTGAAGTTTTTATTATTTTTCTTCTTCGACTACTTCAACAACTTCTTCTACTTTTTCAGCTTCTTCAGCTTTTTTAGCTTTTGTTTTTTCACCTTGCCATTTTGACTTATCAAAACCAAGTACTAAGAACCAAACTGGTGGTAAGAAGATTCCTAACAAGATGAAAGCTTTGTCTTTGCCGAACTTTTGTCCAATTTCATACATTGCTAGGTATAGGAAAACCAAAGATGCAAAGTTTACAAGTGGTACAAAAGCTAGGATTGCCCACCATCCTGGATATCCACCCATTTCATATAGCTTCCATGTGTTATATACAGGAACCCAAGCTGCCCAAGGCTGTGGATCTTTTGCTTTTTGCAACATCTTCATGTAACCAAGTGCAGATGCAACATAAACTGCAACGGAGATTAGCATGCAGAAGAATATGATGGCTAGAAGTCCTAATGCTAGGCCTTCACTAACTTGTGCGCTAGATTGGTAATTGTAATTACCATAGTAAGGCTCATCGTAATAGTGATATCTCGTTGTTGTATAAGCTAATTGTGCTAGTAAATTCATTTGTTTATACCTCCTAGTAGTAGTATACAGTAGTTTAATTAAAATAACTGATTAAAACAAGTAGATTATATCTTATTTTTGTTAATAGAAATACAAATAATAAGACTGTTTTTTATAGGTTCGTTTTGGTTCTTTTTATTTTTGCGTATTTATTAGGTTAATAAATATAATCTATACTTATAGATATGAATATACTAAGTGGATCTGAATTATCTTTGTTTATTAAAGAAAGACAAGCAAAACAAGTAAGAGCTTTAAGGCAATCTTTTAAAGTATTTCCAAAATTAGTAATTTTAACAGATAAGATAAATAGTTATGTGTTAAAGAAGCAAGAATATCTAAAAGATATTCTAAAAATAAAGTTAAAAGAACTTTATTATGTATATTATTATCTATAAAAAAAGAAGATAAAGTATTACCTAATTACATCAGAGTATTAGGTTTCAATAAAAAAGGTCAAAAATATTTAAAAAGTTTAAATAATAAAAATATTATTACTAATATTAAAAACACTAAAGAAACAAAACTTGAAATATCTTGTGATAAAATATATTGTTTTTTAAATAACATAGATATAAACTCTTATTTAAATAAACCAATAATAAAAAGCAATGATTAAATCTTTCATTGCTTTTTATTATTTACATTTTATTATTTTTAAACCATTCTGCAAAATCATACTTAGCAGTACCCCAAAATTTTGCTTCATAATCTCTATCTTTTTCCCTTAACTCACTTAATGTTTCAGTTTCACCATCTGGAATATAAAATTTATCATGCCATCTTCCTACATTACCTCTTGCCTTTTTAGCTATCGTACCAGTTGTTCCTCCAGTAAATACAATTGGTTCTTCACCTGGTTCACAATATGCAAAGCAATCTTCTAATCTTGCTTTTCTATTAGTTTCGTTTTGAAAAAGTTCCAAAAATTTATCAACTCCAATTTGTTTATCAAAATAAGCATTATATGGTCCAGGCAATCCTCCCAATGCATCTATGTATAAACCAGAATCAGATTTAATACATGGTCTACCTAATTTTTCACAAGCATATTTTACACTAAAAGATACTACTTCTTTACAACTTTTTGCTTGTATTTCAATAATCTCAAAATCAGGATTTTTAATTTCAATATCAAATCCATAAATATCTTTAAAAATATGTTGTGCTTCCTCAAATTTTCCTTTATTTCCAGTTAAATATATTGGTTTTTCCATTTTGTTATCCTCCAACTTCATTATACTATATATTTCTTAATTATTATTAATTTTATAAAAATAGCTTTAAAAATGAAAATTCACTTTAATTTTGTATAGATTTCTTTAATATTTTTTCTTTACCACCCATTAAATGACTATCTATTTTTTCTTCTAAACTATCATTATTACTAAATCGATAATAATAATCAATAGTATCATAATTTAATGCTATATCTCTTACTTTTATAAGTCCATTATTTAATTCATTTTGCAAATATTCTTTAAATTTTTCAAACGAAATATTTTTCTTTTCTCTTTTTAAATAATTTTGATACAATAATTCTGGAGATGCATCTACATATAAAATACTAAAATTTTCTATATCTAAAGCTTTAATAGTAAATTCTATCCCTTCCAATGTTCTAAATCCAATCAAAATAAATTTATTATCTTTATTATTATACATTATTTTAGCTATTTCATTTGAAATAAGTTGAGAAGTAATATTTTCTCCATATCTAGCTTCTAAATTTTTTACCCACTCTCCAATTGTAATATCTGGATTGTTTTTTTTATGAATTTCTCGCATAATTGGTCCAGTATCAATCATTCTAACATTTTTATTTTTCATAATATATTCTTCTGATGAATATGTTTTTCCACTTGCATGAGGTCCAACCAAAAACAATACTTTTTCCATTAAAATCTCCTCCACTTTCAAATCTTACATTTAAAAAATTATTATCTCTTATTCATAATATTTTTTATTTTAAAATTAAATATATAAATTTTTACTCTACATGTTTTAAATATAATTTACTTTCTTATTTATCAAAAATATACTAAATAATTCTCATATATACAAACTTATTTCATTATCTTATATTCATCTTAGCATCATCATATTTATTATATAGTTCTAGTAAATAATCACATACTTCTTGATTTTTAATAATCACATTTTTAGCAATCACATTACAATATCCACATGAATTACAATTTCCACTGCACTTATTGTCTACAAAAAATTTTATAAAATTATCAAGTTTTTTATTATCAATATATATGTGTCTTTCACATTCTCTTAGTCTTCCTAACCCCCTAACTCTTTTAATTTCCTCATATATTTCTTTTCTACTACAAACTACTTGTTTTTGAAATTTCAAATTCTTCTTTTTTATAACACCATGTCCTTGTATTAAATCTAATAAATTACCCTTATATTTTCTATTATTATATGCTTTAACTCTTTTAACTAATTCATTTGTAGGAAATCCTCTTTCTGTAATTTTAAAATGTTCTATACCAATATTTTCATAAAATTTTATGTCTTCAGGCCTAACCCAAGGCGACTTTATATATTCTTCAATATTTTCTATTTCTTTTTTTTGGCAATAAAATAGACTCCAATCTTCGTAAAAACTACCACTTTTTTCTTTAGTTGAAGCATGTGCTAAACCATTAATATGTGTATAAATCATAGGACAGTTTTTTAAACAACTGTTTGTTACTAAAATTTCTATTTTTGCTGACTTTAAATTGTCTACCATATACTTTAAAGTTTTAAAATCTCTATTTATTTTAACAAAGTCAACACACAAACAATCAGCACCAAGATCTTCCCAATATTTTGCTTTTGTATAAGAATCAATACAAGCAAAAGTAGAAATTCTAACTTTGAAATCTTCTTTGAAATATTTTTTTACAAATATTAAAATATATGGATTAGTTATAGTTAAAGAATTAACTCCAACACTTTTCAAATAATTTAAAAATTTTTTTAATTTACGTTGCCATATAGGATTTTGTTCTTTATTAGATAAACAACTACCATTCAATAAATAATTAAACCTAATACCTGCTTCTCTTACTTTTTTTACATGAGATTCAAACTTTTTTTTATCTATATTTAATAAAGTATTATCTGGTCTTCCTCCACCAATATAATCATATTTCATTTTTCCATAAACTTCATATACTGAATAATCTTTAATTTTATCAATTAATTTATTATCAAAATTTGTAGCTAACGATATTTTCATACTTACCTCCTATATTCATTTAATTTTAATAGTTAAAAATAATCTTTTTGTTTTTTATATATAATTTATAATATTTAAATAATCTTTCAAATTAAAAATTATCTTTAATTACAAATTATTTCTCATATTTAAATATTTGATATTTTTTTATTATTTTTGCAAGAATAGCTAAAAATTTTTTATTTGTAATTGAATCTTGAATTGCAATCCTTACATGCAAATTATTAATTTCATCATATACCGGAACAACTGATACATTATTTTCCTCAAGCAACTTTAAAAATTCTTCTTTAAAACAACTTTCTGTCATTATTATATTTGAATCACTCATAATACACTTAATACCTATTTTATTAAGTTTTTTCATCATAAGTTTTTTTTCTTCAAGTATAAAATTAATATTATTTATTATATTTTTTTTACCATATTTTATTAACTTTTTGGCAAAAACACATGATAATCCAGAAAATTCATTTTTTGTTATACTTTTAAGATATTTTTGCTTAAAAGTATCACTACATACACAATAGCCAAGCCTTAAATTTGCAATACCATAAGCTTTTGAAAAAGTTCTTACGATTAATAAATTTTTGGGAATTTTTTTATAATCCAATAAACTTTTTTTATTTGCAAATTCTATTCCTGATTCGTCAACTACAATAGGAACTTTTACTTTTTTAGCAAATTTTATAATATTTTGAGGATTTTCATATATACCAGTTGGATTATTTGGATTACAAATATAAACCATTCTTGTTTTTGAATTAATTGATTTTTTTATTCGCGTAAAATTAATTTTATAATTATCCGTATGAACTCTATATGTTTTACCACCAAAAGAAGTAACTCCAAATTCAACTTGATTAAAAGTATAAAATGGTGTAATCAAATTTCCTTTATTAACAAAAAATATTTTTATAAGATTTTGTAAAATTCCATTTGCTCCAGAACCTAAAATTATTTCTTGTTTTATATTTTCGTGTTTTTTTATTTCTTGCTCTAATTCCTTAATTTCTTTATGTGATGGATATTTATCAAATTCTTTTATATTGATTTTTAAATTACCATAATTAGACAAAAATTTTCCAGATAAAGTCATATCTATTGCTTTAGGTTCAATATTAGAATAATCAGATAAAAAATTTCTTTTTGAAATAATATAATTATTATTTTTGAATAAGGATTGTATAAACATTTCTTTTTCCACTTCCAACATTAGTTATATGTTCATCTATAGTTTTAATTATTTCAAATCCAACACTAGATACAAAGTTTTGGATTTGTTTTTTAGTTAATAATACCATTGGTGGTCTATCTTTAATTGAATACATATTTTCTCCAGTTTTCGTTAAATCACTTGTAATAACATCATTTGTAAAGGTTGATAATATTGCATATCCACCTTTTTTAAGAATTCTATAAATTTCATTAATTGAGTTTTGATATTCTTCTATTGTTACAGCATTATGAATTACTCCTATAGACAATGCTAAATAATATGAATTATCTACTACTGGAATAGCATCCATTTGACATTGAATAAAATTTATATTCAAACTATGATCAAACATTTCTTGGTATTTATCAATTGCCAATATATTTGCTTTCATTTTATATAAATATTTTGAATATCTCCCACCTCCACATCCTATGTCAATACATTTTTTATTAGATACATTTAAAGAATCAATTTGGTCTGTAATATATTTCGATGGTTTTTTAGTTTTAAAAAAATTGCTAACTTTTTCGTTTTTCCAAAAATATTGATTATTATAAAGATTAGAAACTATATATTTGGTATTACATATAGATGACTCGATAATTTTTAAATCTAACTTTTTCATTAGTTTCTTACATTCTTTTTTCTGCTTTATATTTTTCACTAATACGAAAAATGCAGGACCTACAGAAGATAGTGCTAAAAACTCACAATCATTATTTTCATATAATTTTCTTATTTTATTACTAATATTCATTAATCCTTCATAAACAAATGAACAATTTTCATTACTTCCCATATTAAATCTATAATCAAACACAACATTAGCTAATTCTTTAATATTGGTATTAGCCATATCCGGTAATGCTTTATGCAACAAATCGTATGCTATTTTTGAAGCATATTCTTCACCAGTTTTTCTAAACTTCCATAAATTTTTTTCTTCTAGCTCCATTAATGTCTTTGCATCTTTTTGAACAAAATTATTTGGGATACCTATCAATACTTCAGATTCATATTTCATTTTAGCAATTGTTGTAGATTTACCTGCAATAATTATAATACCTTCTTCAGTTAATCCACTAGTAGCACCACCACCAATACACTGAACCACTTTTAAATTTTCTTCATCATTATCATCTATTTCTTCACCATGATTAGATGCTAAATATTTAATTAAATCTTTATCTTCAATTGGACATGAATATAATTCGTTAATCGCAGATGCAACAGCAGCTATAGTAGAACTACTTGATCCAAACCCACAATGTTTAGGTATATCAAAATCATCAACATCTATATCCAAAGAAGGAAAAATATTTAAAGCCTTACACATTAATAAATATGAATGTTTAACTAAAGCTTTTCTTTTAGTTCGACTAGAAATGTTTATTTTACCTCCATTCTTATTTTTTACAATTATTTTAACCTTTATAAATTTTTTTATTGATATTACTACCTCTCCAGGAGTAAAAATCATACTATCATTATAACAAACTGCCGCTGGATTTATAGCCATTGCATCTAATCTACAAGGATATTCGATTTCAACTTCTTGATTGTTTAAAATTATAGGTGTCTTTATTTTAGCAGTAAATTTATTAAATATATAACCACACTTAATAATCGGAAATTTTTCTTCTTTCATTTTTCAACCTTTCACTTTTATCTAAAAAAACAAAAAATAATTCATTTTAAAAAAAATAATATATCTAAATTTTTATATATCTTTATAATAAATTTATTCATATATTATTTCTCCTTAAATTATTTGATTTTTTTCTTTTGAATTTCATTTTTTAATTCTTTTTCAGAAGTTTTTGAAATAATTTCTATATTAAAAATTTCATTTTCAACTTTATAACTTACTTTATCTCCAACTTTTTTATGATAAACTGATTTTCCCAATGGACTATTAATTGAAATTTCATAGATATCATCATTATCAGATATATGTGATTTTACTGCTCCAACTAATTTAAACTCAATAGTCTCATTATCTTCAGGACTAAAAATCATATTTACAGCAACAATATCATTTAGGTCAATTAATATTTGATTATCAGTTTTTTCCACTATTTCCACTTTTTCCAATTTTCGATAACATTCTTTAAGTTGACCTAAAATCATTCTTTCTTGTCTATTAGCCTCATCAAAGGCAAAGTTATCATGCCATCCATCACCTGCTGATCCTGAATAAGCATCTGCTTTTTCTTTACCATTTTTAGCAAGCTCTTTTTTTAATAATTCAATCTCTTCAAGTAATGCCTCATAACTAATCTTATCTAAAAATAATTTTTCATTATTATTCATATACTTAAGCTCCTTAAAACATTATTTATTCTATACTTTTTTAATTAATTGTCAATATAATTTAAAAAATAATCTTTAGCATTTACTTTATCCATTATTTTTCTCCTCAATAAAATTATTGTTCTTTTTGAATAAACTTAAAATTATTAAAAATAGAACTAATATCTTCTTTATCAATATATGAAAACTTCATATATTCTTTTGTAACAGGATGAATAAATTCTAAACTATAACACATTAAAGCTATTCCACCTTTTTCTTTATTACCATATCTATAATCTCCATATATAGGATGATTACGAGAAGAAAATTGCAATCTTATTTGATGATGTCTTCCTGTTTCTAAAGATATTTTAACTAAAGCATAATTTTGATATCTTTCTAAAACTTGATAGTCTAATTTAGAATATTTACCATTTTTATCAATTATACTATTAGTATCTTTTTTTAATATATAATCTATAAACGTATCACTTTCTTTTAAATTATTATCATGTACTACTGCTAAATAAGTTTTATTTATTTTATGATTTTGTATATCTTTACTTAGTCTTTCTGCTGCTTTAGATGTTTTAGCAAGTAAAATAATTCCACCTACTACTCTATCTAATCTATGTAAAAGACCAAGATATACATTACCTGGTTTATTATACTTATTTTTTAAATATTCTTTAACTTCTTCTACTAGAGAAGAATCATTTGTATAATCTTTTTGACTAAGTAAATTTCTTGGTTTATAAACTATAATTATATGATTATCTTCATAACAAACTTTCATATTATTTATTCTTTTTCTTGACTAAATCTCTTATTTCTTCTAATACTTTTAATTCATCTGTTTTAACTGATTTTTCTTCTTTTTTATCTTCTTTCTTATTTATAATTTTATTAATTATTTTAACCATAACAAAGATACAAAATGCTACTATTAAAAAATCTACAATATTTTGAATAAACATACCATATTTAATAGTAGATGAACCTATCTTAACTGATAAATCTGTAAAATTAACTTTACCTAACAAAACACCTATAAGTGGCATTAAAATATCATTTACTAAAGATGTTACAATTTTTCCAAATGCTGCACCAATTATAACCCCTACTGCTAAATCCATTACGTTTCCTCTCATAATGAATGTCTTAAATTCTTTAAACATAATTTTTCCTCCTAATTAATTATAACCATACTCCATAGTAAATACCAGCCATAGATAATATAAAACCTATAACAAAAAACAATTTAACTATATCAGGTTCTTTCCACCCTTTCTTTTCTAAATTATGATGAAGTGGAGTCATCAAAAATAATTTTTTATGAAATACATATACCCAAAAGTTTTGAAGTATAACACTTAATGTTTCTACAACAAATACTCCTGCTACTACAAGTAATGTTAATTCTTTATGAGTAAGTATTGCTACCATTCCCATAACAGCTCCTATACTTAAACTTCCAACATCTCCCATAAATATCTTAGCTGGATATACATTAAATACTAAAAATCCAAGTATTGATCCAAATAATAATATAATAAAGAATGCTAATTCTATCTTACCTACTACCATAGCAATTAAAGCATAAGCAATAAATGCTACTACAGATAAAGATCCTGCAAGTCCATCGAGTCCATCTGTAATATTTACAGCATTTGATGAACCTACTAAAATAAGTAAGATAAATGGACCATAAAGCCAACCTAAATTAATTTTTATTCCAAGAGCAGAAATTTGAAATATAGTTGTTCCTCCTGCTTGTAAATAAAAATAAAATAGTATAACTCCTACAATAAATTGTAATGTAAATTTAGATATTGTAGTTAATCCCTCATTATTTTTCTTTTTTAAAGATAAGTAATCATCTATTCCACCAATAAGTGCATATGATAAAAAAGTAATTAAAATAATAATTAAATCACTTGTTAACTTTATCTTTCCTAAAAATATTAATGCTAAGGTTATTACTAAAGTAGGTATTATAAATATTAAACCTCCCATAGTAGGTATTCCTTGCTTTTTAGAATGTTCTTTAGAAAGATAAGAACTAATATTTTGTCCTAATTTTTTCTTTTTTAAAATTGGAATTAAAATAAAAGATAAAAATATTGCTGATAAAAAAGCAACCATTATTAAAAGTACTGATTTTGTAATTAATAAAATTCCCATAATTCCTCTTTTCTATTTAATTTTGTAATTGTATACTTCTTTTTGATTATAAAATTTTATGCTATCTTTTGCAAAATCTAATACTTTAAAATAAGCTTCTTTACAAATAGATTCATCATTTTTACATTCATATTTAATAGTCTTTAAATTATAAGTTCCAGAAACTTGTATTTCACCTTTTTCTTTATCTAAAGTATAAGTAAATTCTATAATTTTTTCATTGTAAACAGCAGAAAAATTCTTAATAATACTATTTTCTACTCTTTCTATATTTAAAATAGAATATGTTTTATTTTCTATATTAAATGCTTCATATCTATAATTATCTATTTTTTTACTATAAAAATCTTCTATAGTTCCATTTACTTTTTGATAATTTTGTTCTTCTTCTTGATAAGAATTTAATTTCAAAAATTCTTTTAATTTTTCTTTATGATTAACAAAATATTCTTGTTTTATCAAAAACAATAAGAACATTATCAATATTAATATTATTAATATAAATACCTTTTTATTCTTCATATTATCTTCCTGTTACTTCTTTTGCTATTTTAGCCATAGTTGTACCAATTTTACTAATATTATTAACCCAGTGATCTTTTCCACCTGTTAAATATTTTTGGGAAATTCCTCTTAAACCTTTACCATTAAAATATTTCCCTCCTGGTATTAAATAATTAGTTTTTAATTTATTAGCTTGTTTATCAATAAATTCTTCTTTACTATTATATCCACTAAAACCACCTTCATGATTTGATACTGAACATGGTCTAGTACCTTTTCCACGATAACCACCTAAATTATTACAAACTACTGCTAATTTTTCACTAGCCCACCCTGATTCATGAGCATCTATAGACATAATACCAATAGCATTTATACCATAATCTTTTTCTGCTTTTATAAAAGCTGGTGCTAATGGAATAAAATTTTTAACTCTAGGATCTCTACCTTCTGCATATTTAGTTATAGTTTGAGTAAGCTCTGATACTGTTAAATTGCTAGGTTTAGTTAAATCATTAGGATCAAAATTAGCTGTTCCTGTACAACTATCACCACTACATAAATTAGGATCAGTAGTTGACGATGGTGTTTTTTCTTTATTTTTCTTCTCTGCTTCTTCTCTTATTTTTTGATTATTTTCTCTTTCAATTCTTCTAGATTCTCTAGCTTCTTCTATTTTTTTATTTTCTATTTCTTTTAAATTTTGTTCTTGTAATTTTAAAGATTCAACTTTTTCCATAGTTGCATTGTTATAACAACTTAAAAATGTATTTTGAGAATTAGTAGCAGTATCTAAAATACCTATAATTAAATTAATTATACTTGGTACTACAAATAATAAAACTGCATAAAAAAGTCTTTTACCTGATGTTGTAATAGCTTTTTTCATAAGTTTATCATCATTTGCAACCAATGCTTTTATAAGATCAAAACTAATATATAAAATTAATATTATAGGTACTGCTATTTGAACAATAGCAATAAAATATTTAACTAATACTACTACAGATAAAAAAGAGTATGTTTCACAAATATTTTCCATAAAAACCTCTACATCATTAGTATATCATTATTTTAAAGTTAAAGAAAAGATGATTTAATATCATCTTATCTTGTTTTATTAATATTTTGATTATTTACAAAGTAATAATCTTCTGATCCAGTATATGGAACAAAATTTGGAGATTGTTGTACTTGTTGAACAGCTTGTTCTTGTTTCATACGTTCTTCTTTTATTTCTCTTACTTTCATTCCTGCTCTTTTCATAGCATCTTTATATAAGTTTTGTGCTTCTAATAATTTAATCATTTCAAGTACTTCTTGATCATTTAAATTAGTATTAGGATCTGCATAATATCCACCAATTCCATATTTAAGAACTAATCTACCTGTCTTAACTTTTTCTTGTTCTTTTCTCTTAGCTATTTTTGCTTGTTTTTCTTTTTCTTCTTCTTCTATTCTTCTCATAACTTCATTAGCAAGTTTTTGAGTTCTTTCATATTGATCTGGGTTTTCTTTAAAGAATTCATTAGAATAAATTGAATGCAAATAATAATCTTGTGGAATTTCTTCTACTTTATCTAGTAAAGGTAATCTATCTTTAGCTAACTCTCTACCATTTGCTTCTAACTCTTGATTATGTTCCATTCTTTGTTTATTAGTTTCTTCAATATATTCTTGAATATTACTTAATAATTCTCTTGGACTTTTACCATGTTTTAGTAAAACATAACTTAAAAATGCTTCATTAATCTTCTTTTCTTCTCTCTTTAATTCATCTTCAGTAAGATTTCTTAAATCATCATTCATAACACCATAATTATAGTCATATGTTATATCAGGATTATATTCTTTATATAAATTATCAACATTTATATCTTCTTTTGCTTCTTCTATATCAGTTGATGCTTGTTCTTCACTTGTTGAATAATTTCCTGAATTATGAATATGATTATCTTCTTCTACTACAGGTTTTTCTTCATTTACTGTAGTTTGTGCTTCTTCTGTTACTGGAGCTCCTACTTTTTCTTCTGAGTCTTTCTTTTGATATTTACTCCAATCAAAAGGTTGATATTTTATTGTTTGTCCTTCATTATTTACAGGATTGATTTCTTGTGGATTAATTTGTCCTTTAACTTTTGCTTCTTCTAATTCTTTTAATTTTAAAAGTCTTGCTTCTTCTTCTTTATATACTTCTTCTCTAGCTTTTGCAAAATCTACATGATATCTATTTGCAACTTCTTCATATCTTGAAAATGTTTCTATATCTTCATCACTTGGATTTTTAACATCAACATTTAAAACAAAATCTTTAATATAGTCCTTGAAATGAATTTTTACATAATCTGATAAATTAAAATTAATATCTTTTGCAGTTTTTTCAATATTTTCTAGAACTTTTGCATATTCTTCTGCACTATATGATCCTATTTTCTTTAAATAAAATTCTAAGTGTTTCTTAATATCTTCTTCAGTTTTCATTTCTCCAGAAACAGGATTTTCTGCTTGTTTTGCACCTTGAGATAAAACTTGTTCTAAAGATAAAGGTTTCCTTTCTTCTTCTACTGAAGATGATGAGGATGGTTTCTTATAGTTAAATGTTTTTTCTTCAGGTTTTTTACCATGTAAAGTTGACAACGTTAAATCTTCTCCTGTTGGTATAGTAAAACCATTATTCTTTTCTTTGATTGCATCTTGAAGAACAGTATTTGCAGCTAATTCAACTTGTTTTTGATATAACTTCTTATAACGTTTTCTTTGAAAAAAGTTTCTAAATGGAGCAATTGTTCTTATTAGTAAAGAAGGAACTTTTAATTTTTTAGCTTGTCTATAAACATAGTTTTCTTTTTCTTCTGCCCATAAAATTTTCGCTCCTATTTTAGCTAATTTTTCTTCTAAAGCAGCATATCTAGAAATATCAGCTTCTTCTGGATTTTGTTCTATTTTTGCTACTTCTTTTTCCATTTTACTTCTAACAGAATTGTAAGCATTTATTCTATGATTTAATATTCCACCTTTTCTATTATACATAAATTGAAAAAAGGTAGGCCCAGTCATCTTAATAGCGTTACTACCCTTTTTTCTAAATTTATTTTCGTTACCAGGTTCAACTATGTTAACTCTTGATAATTCATCCATTACTGATTGATCCATACTTAGTCTCCTATTTTTTTATTTTATTTTGCTACTTGTTCATCACTTTTTGATATTTCTTTTAATATTTCTTTTAACTTATCCCATTCTTGATCAGTTTCTATTGCTCTTAATTCTACATCTGAACTATTTTCATTTTCTTTATATAATTCTGATATATAAATAGTTACATTATTATTATCATCTGTTTCATTTTTAGTATATATAATATATTTTTTATTGAATTCACTTAATTCTAATCTTAAAAGTTCTTCTGCTTCATCTATTGCACCATTTTCATCTACAATAGATATTATTTTCTTTTCTTCCATTACAAAAACTCCTCTTATTCCTATATAAAATAATACTATAAATATACGTTATTTGCAAGATTTTAGTACAAAATACTTACATCCATAATTACAATACTTATTAATATAATCATTTATTTTGTTATAGTCATTAATTTTATTATAATTTTTATTTGTTTTCAAATTGAAACCTTTAAGTCTTAAACTATCACTAGCATAATCCCCTAAAATATAATCATAATTAATAAAATAATCAGTATATTTTTTTTGAAAATCATCTAAATTAAAGGCTTCACGATAATCTTTTTCTAAAAGATAATTATATTCTTTATTTTCATATATAAAACTTATATTTTTCATAACTTAATACCTAAATTTTTAAGTAATCCTGTATAATAAAGGACTCCTATTACTAACATAATAATTAATAAAATGATGAAAAAAATCAAAAAATTATTCTTCTTTGGTTTCTCTTCTATTTCTTTAATATTAGATACAAAATCATCTTTTGATAAATCCATACTTCTAGTGTAAAAAGAATTAATTAACTTACCATCTTCTTCTGTTACATTTGTATTAGTTTTTTCTACATCATGAGCTATTTGTTCTTTTAATTCCTTTTCATCAACCATCAAATCAGAAAATAAATCTTTTTCTTCTCTTTCTCTTTCTTTTTCTTTTTCATAATTTTCATAATATTTTTTATTTAATTCTTCTAAGTATGAAAATTGATTTGCTACCAATGAATTATTATTGTCTTTTACATTTTCTTTAGCTTTCTTAATATAATTTTTTAAATTATACCCCTCTAAATCAATATTTTCAGAAAAATCTATAATATTAGGATCTTCATGTTTTTCAGTTCTTGAAAAAGTTTCTTCTTCTCTTCCAATTCCAACCTCTAATTCTTTTAATAGATGTTCATTTTTATTAACTCTAGAGTACTTATTATCTTCTACATTTTCTATATATCTATCAGATCTTTTCATACTTTCTCCTATATCTTATTTTAACATACTTTTATTTTTTTTTATATATTGTGTTATACTATTAGAGCGTAAGGAGAAAAGATGAAAGCTAAAGTTAATGAAAATTGTATAGGTTGTGGGACTTGTATAGCTATGTGTGAAAAAGTATTTAAGTTTAATGATAATGGTTTTGCCGTAGCAAAAGATGAAGATTTAACAAATGAAGAAATAAAAGAAGTTAATAATACTATTCCTATGTGTCCTGTTGAAGCTATAAGTATCAATAAAAAAGAAAAGAAAGAGGAAGATAAAAAAGAACAATAATTATTGTTCTTTTTCTTTAAATTCTAAAAATCTTCTTATAAAATCACTATCATTATAAATATTTACTCTTTTATCTAATATTTCAAATTCAAACTTATTACTTTCCATCATTTCTCCATCATAAGAAGAATATATTGGTTTTTTATATTTTATAACAACTTTTTTAGCTTTATATTTTTTTAATTTTTTATAAGTATGAATCTTACCTCTTACTAATTTAAAAAGTCCACTTATAACTCCAAAAATATTAGATTTTTCTATTACTAAAACATCCATTAAACCATCATCTATCGATGCATCCATTGCTATTTTTATACCACCACCATAAAGTCTTCCATTACATAATGCTATCATAAGTGTTTTTTGTTTTAATTTTTTACCATCTATTTCTATATCTAAACTTCTAGAACGATAATTTAATAATGTATAAAAAATAGCAAAATTATATATTTGTTTTCTAGGTATTTTAAAATCTTTCATCAAGTAAGAATTTTTTGCTACATCTGCATCTAATCCTACACTAGCTACATTTATAAAATATCTATCATTAATTCTACATATATCACATTTAAATTCTATTAATGCTGTTTTTCTAATTGTTCTATAAAAATCATTACCACTCCCATTTGGAATAATACTCAAATAATTATCAGTATCCATAACTGCACTTGCTACTTCATTTACTGTACCATCTCCTCCAAGAGAATGAAATATAACTTTTTTACCTTTATAATTTTTAACAAAATTATAAGCATCTCTTTCACATTTTGTATAATAAACTTCATAATCTAATTTTTCTTGTTTAGCAAAACTATCTATTTTCTTAGCTTCTTTTAGTGCTGATCCTCCACCTGATATTGGATTTACAATAAATACATGTTTCATTAAAAGTCCTCTAACATCTCTAACATCTTTTTTCTAATAGTTTTTGTAGCTTTAACTACATCTTTTTCTAATTTTATAGGTTCTGAAAACTTAATTGCTAGTCCTTCATTATTTATTACATTAAATTTTCCCTTTTGAACTGCTAAAATAACTTCAGCATCATTATCTATTGCCATCTTAGCAGCGCCATATTTAAAATCTAATAATTTAGTTTCATTTAGATTTTTGTTTCTAGTTCCTTCAGGAAACAAAGCTATTATTTCATTTTTATCTAAGTATTCTTTAACAACTTGAAATACTTCTGGACTCTTTTTAGTTCTATCTACAGGAATAATACCAACATGTCTTAAAAAATGTTTTATAAAAAAAGCATTCATTATTTCTAATTTACCCAAAAAATGTACTGTTTTAGGTACAGGTATACAAATCATAATTGGATCTAAATTATATCTATGATTACATAATATAATTGTTTTTTTATTATCTCTATTATCAAAAACTTCTTTATTAATAAACTTAGGTCTAAATAATATTTTTGCTATTGGAGATAAAATTGTCTTCATAGGATGATAAAATTTATCATCTGTTTTAATTTTATATGGCTTTAAACCTTTTTTCTTCTTTTCCATTTCTATTTCCTTTATTATTAGCTAAAACGTAAAGTCTAGATACATCTTTCTTACTTAATTCTTTAGATTCTCCCCTTTTTAAATTTTCTATAGTTAATATTCCATAACGAATTCTATCTAATTTTAAAACATTAAATCCTAAAGCTTTAAACATTTTTTTAACTTGATGATTACGACCTTCATTAATTCCAATTTCTATAATTGAAGTATTAGTTTTATTATTAACTTTTCTTACCTTTACTCTACATTCTTTAGTCTTGTAACCATCTATTACTACACCTTGTTTTAATTCTTTTATATCAGCCAATGTCATTATTCCATCTATCTTAGCAGAATATACTTTTTCTATATTAGAAGAAGGATGCATCAAAAGATTAGCAAAATCCCCATCATTAGTAAGAAGTAATATTCCAGTAGTATCGTAATCTAATCTTCCTATGGGATAAACTTTAGCTTTTGTTTTAATAAAATCTATTACTGTTTTTCTACCTTTATCATCACTTACTGTAGATACACATTTTTCAGGTTTATTTAAAATAAAATATTTTTTTTCATTAGTGTTTAATGCTACACCTTCTATTTCAATTTTATCTTTATCATTTACTTTATATCCTAATTCTTGGATTATTTTTCCATTAACACTAACTTTACCTTCTATAATTAATTCTTCTGCTTTTCTTCTTGAATAATCACTTTGTTCTGCTATTCTTTTTTGTAATCTTTTTAAACTAGTATTCACAATTACCTGCCGTTCTAGGATATGCAATTACATCTCTAATATTTTCTACTCCTGTTAAATAAATTATAAGTCTTTCAAATCCCATACCAAAACCAGAGTGAGTTGCTCCTCCATATTTTCTTAAATTAATATACCAATCAAGTGGTTCTGTCTTAATATTTAATTCATTCATTCTTGCTACTAATTTATCATAATCAGTTTCTCTTTCACTACCACCCATTAATTCACCTGCTCCTGGTACTACTAAATCAACAGCAGCAACTGTCTTATTATCAGGATTTTGTTTCATATAAAAAGCTTTCATTTCTTTTGGCCAATCAGTAATAAAAACTGGAGCTTTATATAATTCATTAGTTAAATATTTTTCATATTCACTTCCAATATCCATACCATATTCTGGAGCTTCAGTAAACTTGTCTTTTACTTCAATAAGTTTATTCATTGCTTCTTCATAACTCACTCTAATTGCAGTTGAATTAAGAACATTTGTAAGTTTATCTATAAGACCTTTTTCTACATATTTATTACAAAAGTCCATTTCATCTTTACAATTTTCTAAGACATATTTTATAACATATTTAAGCATATCTTCTTCTAAATCCATAAGAGAATTTAAATCACAAAATGCCATTTCTGGTTCTACCATCCAAAATTCTGCAGCATGAAGTTTAGTATTTGAATTTTCTGCTCTAAATGTAGGTCCAAAAGTATAGATATTTTTAAAAGCCATTGCAAAAGTTTCACCTTCTAATTGACCAGTAACTGTAAGACCTACTTTTTTACCAAAGAAATCTTTAGAATAATCTATTTTACCTTTTTCATTTTCTATATCTAAAGTAGTAACTTTAAACATTTCACCTGCACCTTCTCCATCATTAGCAGTTATTAAAGGTGTATTAACATAAATAAATCCTTTTTCTTGAAAAAATTTATGAATTGCAAAACTAGCTGTATTTCTAATTCTAAATACTGCTTGAAATAAATTAGCTCTTGGTCTTAAATATGCTATTTCTCTTAAAAATTCTCTACTATGATCCTTAGGTTGTAAAGGATAATCACTTGGACAATCTCCTTCTAAAAAAACTTCTTTTAATTTTATTTCAAAAGGTTGTTGTTCTTTTGGACTTTTTACCATTATACCTTTAGCAATAATTGCTGATCCAAGTTTAATGTTAGAAATTGTTTCAAAATCTAATAAACTATCTTCATATATTAATTGACAAGTTTTAAAACAAGTACCATCACGAAGTTCAATAAATCCAAAATGTTTTTGATTTCTATTAGATTTTACCCATCCTGATACTTCTATTTCTTTATCCATTAATTCTTCTTGTCTTAAGTATAAATCTTTTATGTTCATCATTGCTTTTTCTCCTAATAGTAGTATATCACTATATCTAAATAAAAAAAACTTTATAAATACTATAAAGTTCTTATTTTAATACGTTAAATCCTATAACACTTAATATAAATATTATAACTCCTGCTGTTATTACTCCTAAAGCAATAGATATAAAAGATTTTTTAAAATCTAAATCTAAAAATGAAGCTGCTAAAGATCCAGTCCATGCTCCAGTACCAGGTAAAGGTATTGCAACAAATAAAAATAATCCATAATATACTCCATTTTTAGTACTTTTTAATATTTTATCTCCTGCTTTTTTACCTTTATTTTCTATCAAAGTAACTAATTTTTTTGTAAATTTAACTTTTTCCAATAGCTTTAATATCTTTTTTATTCCAAATAGTATTATTGGTATTATTATAATATTTCCTACTATAGATATTAAATATACAAAAAATACATTTAATTTATATGCAAATATTCCTATAGGTATAGATCCTCTTAATTCTATAAAAGGTACCATAGATATTAATAAAGTTATAAGATATTTATAAAACATATTTTTCCTCAACTAATTATCAAAAGGATTATCATTTACATACCTATCAAAACTATCTATTTTCTTAGATTGTAATTGTGTTTTAGATAATTCTTTTAACATTTTTTCTTGTTCTTTTGTAAGCACATCTGGCATACATATGTTGAGTATAACATACATATCTCCATGGTGAGAAGACATTTTATTTTTAATACCTTTAGCTTTTAATCTAAGTTTATCTCCATTACTTGAAGAACTAGGTATTTTAATAGTTAAATTACCATAAATTGTAGGTATTTCTTTTTTACATCCAAATAATGCTTCAGTAAATGTAAGTGGTAAATTTAATATAATATCATCTTCTTCTCTTTCTAAATATTTGTCTTTAATTATACTAAATTCTAAATACAAATCTCCATTAGGTCCACCATTAATTCCAGTATCACCTTTTCCACTAAGTCTAAGTCTCATACCTTCATCTATTCCAGCTGGAATTGTAACTGAAACAGTTTTTTTCTTCTTTTCAACTCCTGTACCATGACAAGAACTACAAGTTTCACTAAAAGTATAACCTTTTCCTTCACAATGTGGACAAGGTGTTTGACTCATAAAAGAACCAAATAAACTTCTTTGTTCTTGAGTAATTGTTCCTGACCCATGACAATATTGACAAGTCGTTTTATTAAACCCTCCATCTCCATGACATTCACTACATTCTTCGTAAACATCTAATTCTAAATCTTTATCACAACCAAAAACTGCTTCTTTAAAAGATATAGTTAAATTAACTAATTTATCATCACCTTTTTGTGCTCTTTTAGAAGAATGTCTTGATCCTCCAAAAAGATCAGAGAAAATATCAGAAAAATCAAATCCAGAGAAATCAAATCCAGCGCCTGAAAATCCATTACTAGAAAATCCGTTACTAGAAAATCCTCCTTGACCTCCACCAAAAGATGATGGTCCATCAAATCCAAATTGATCATATTGTTTTCTTTTATCATCATCGCTTAATACAGCATAAGCTTCTTCTGCTTCTTTGAACTTTTCTTCACTACCACTTTCTTTTGATATATCAGGATGATATTTTTTTGCTAGTTTTCTAAAAGCACTTTTAATCTCTGCTTTAGTTGCAGTCTTACTAACACCTAAAACATCATAGTAATCTCTTTTTGCCATTATTTATTTCCTTTCTTAATAAAAAAAGTTAAGCTTTTCTAGCTTAACTTTCTTATTTTTCTTCAAACTCTGCATCTTTTACTTTTTCTTTATCTTCTTTTGCTTCGTTATTAGATGCTTGTTCCTTTTGTACATTTTCATATACTTTTGTTGCTAGCTTCATTGTCACTTCTTGTAATGATTCTTGTTTCTTTTTAACTTCTTCTACATCAAAGTCTTCTTTTTCTAGTTCTTTTTCTAGTTCTTTAACTTTTTCTTCAGCTTCTTCTTTTTCTTTATCAGTTATCTTATCACCAAGATCTTTCATAGCTTTTCTAGTTTGGAAGATTAATTGTTCTGCATCATTTTTTAAATCTACTTTTTCTTTTCTCTTTTCATCAGCTTCTTTATTAGCTTCTGCTTCCTTAACCATCTTTTCTACTTCTTCATCTGTCAAGTTTGTACTTGATGTAATTGTAATTGATTGTTCTTTGTTTGTACCTAAATCTTTTGCTTTAACACTTACTATACCGTTAGCATCTATACTAAATTCAACTTCAATTTTTGGAACTCCTCTTGGTGCTGGTGGTATATCATTTAATTGGAAGTTTCCAAGTGTCTTGTTATCTTGAGCCATTGGTCTTTCACCTTGTAAGATATGAATATCTACAGCTGGTTGATTATCTGCTGCTGTTGAGAATACTTCTTTCTTACTTGTTGGTATTGTAGAGTTTTTAGGAATTAATACTGTCATAACTCCACCTAATGTTTCAAGTCCAAGTGATAATGGTGTAACATCAAGTAATACTATATCATTTACTTCACCTGTTAATACTCCACCTTGAATACTTGCTCCCATTGCTACAACTTCATCTGGGTTAACTTCATGAGATGGTGTAATTCCAAGTTCTTTCTTAACTACTTCTTGAACTTTAGGTATTCTAGTAGATCCCCCTACAAGTAATACTTTATCAATTTCATCTTTCTTAATTTTAGCATCTTTAATAGCTTGTCTTAATGGTTTAACAGTTTCTTCTATTAAATCATCTACTAATTCTTCAAATTTTGCTCTTGTTAATGTTTCTTCTAAGTGTAATGGTCCATCACTTCCTTGAGATATAAACGGTGCTGATATTTGTGTAGAAGTCATACTAGATAAATCTTTTTTAGCTTTTTCAGATACTTCTTTAAGTCTTTGCATAGCCATTTTATCTTTTGATAAATCTACTCCGTTTTCTTTCTTAAACTTAGCAATTAAGTAATCCATTATCTTGTTATCGAAGTCATCTCCACCAAGTCTATTATTACCACTTGTAGATTTAACTTCAAATACTCCATCTCCAAGTTCTAGTATAGATACATCAAATGTACCTCCTCCAAGGTCATATACTAAAACTGTCATAGATTTGTCTTGTTTATCTAAACCATAAGCAAGTGCTGCTGCTGTTGGTTCATTTATTATTCTTTCTACTTCAAGACCTGCTATTTTACCAGCATTTTTAGTTGCTTGTCTTTCTGCATCATTAAAGTATGCTGGAACTGTAATAACTGCCTTTGTTACTTTTTCACCTAAATATTTTTCAGCATAGTCTTTCATATAACTTAAAATCATAGCTGATATTTCTTCTGGTGTATATTTCTTACCTTCTAATTCAACTTTTTTATTAGTTCCCATTAATCTCTTAATTGAAACTACTGTATTTGGGTTTGTTAATGCTTGTCTTTTAGCAGCATCCCCTACTATTTTTTCTCCATTTTTGAAAGCTACAACAGATGGTGTTGTTCTTCCTCCTTCAGGATTTGTAATAACATGTGGTTCTCCACCTTCTAGTACAGAAACACATGAATTAGTTGTACCTAAATCTATACCTATTATCTTACTCATATTATTTTCCCTCACTTTCATTTTTATTAACTTTTACCTGAGCAGGTAATATAACTTTATCATATAGCATATATCCGTCTCTAAAGACTTCTAATACTATGTTATCTTTTTTATCTTTATTTTCTTCAATCATAACTGCTTCTTCTAGATTGTAATCATATTCTTTATTTAAACAATCTATTTTTTTAACACCATAATTAGTAAGTGTATTAGAGATTTGATTTTCTATCATTTTGAAACCTTTAAAATAATTTTCTAATTCTTTATTTTTATCAACCATTTTAAATGCTTCTTTAAATGTATTTTGAATGTTTAATAAATCTAATATCAAATCTTGATTAGCATATTTTAACATTCTAGATACTTCTTCATCTTTTCTCTTTCTATAATTAATACTATCTGCTTGTACTGTTTTAACTTTATTTTCTAATTCTTGAATAGTATTTTTTAGTAATAAAACTTCTTCTGTTTCACCAAAATTTTCTAAATCTTCTGCTAATTCTTTTTTATCTTGTTCTTCAAGTTCTTCTTCTATTTCTTTTTTAACATCTTCTATTTTCTCATTCATTTTCTTCTCCTAACTTTTCTATTTGCTCTTTTATATAATTAAGCATATTCATAACTCTTGCATATTCCATTCTTTTTGGACCTACTATTGCAAGTGTTCCTTTTTCTCCTTTTATATTGTAAGAAGTTTTAATTACTGTCACATCATTATCTATATTAGTTTCTTTACCAATACAAACTGTTATGTTAGAACCATCAGAATCAATAATATTAGCTATATTTTTTTCTTCTAAACTTTCAAGTATTTTATATGTTTTATCACTTTTTTCTTTAAACTCGGGTATTTTTAAGATATTTTTTTCTCCTAATACCTCTATGTTTTTAAGCATCATCTTATTAAACACATCATAGAAAGCATCATATATAACTTCATGTTGTTTAATATATTTACCTATTACAGGTTTAACATTAAACTCTAATTTTTCTCTAACATCTACAAGCGGTGTTCCTACTATTAAACCATTAATTAATTTAACAGTTTTTTCTATATCTTCAGTTGTGACATTCGGAAGATATATGTTTTTATGCTCAACATAACCTTTATCAGTAACTACTATTGCAACTATATGTGAATCACCTAAGTTAATAGCTTTTATTTCTTTTAATCTATTATCTAGACTTTTTTCACCAAGTTTAATAGTAGCATAATCTGTCATCTCAGATACAATTTCTAAACTTCTACTAATAGTATCACTAAGCTCTAAAGATTTATTTTGAAATATAAATTGAAGTTTTAACATATCTTCTCCTGATATTTTTTTTAAATCAAGTAAGTGATCTACATAAAAATTATATCCTTTATCACTTGGAATTCTTCCAGATGATGTATGTTCTTTTTCTAAGTATCCCATCTCTTCTAAATAAGCCATATCATTTCTTACTGTCGCAGATGAAACTTTTAGAAAATCGCAAATCATACTAGACGATACAGGCTTTGCTGTTTTTACATATTCTTGAACGATGATTTTAAGTATATTTTTTTCTCTTTCACTTAACATATCGTCTCCTTTAGCAATCATTATCTCTAATTGCTAATAATATATTATTACTTCTTCTAGCAGTTGTCAACACCTTTTGCTAATTTTTTTAAAAATTTAAAACCTCATATAAAATGAGGTCTTATTTTACTTATTTAAATCCTTTAATGTTTCAAATAATTTATGTACTCTTGTTTCATATTCTAAAGCTTTTTCACCACCAAAATTATATAATAAATCTTCTTTAGTCATATGATTTTTTTCAGCTAATTCTTTAATTCTAGCTTCTATATCTTCTTTAGATACTGTTATTTTTAATTCTTTTTCTAATTCTTCAGTCATTAAACGATATAAAACATTTTTATTTGCTTCTGGTTCTAATTGCTTATCCATTTGTTCTAATGTTAAACCAGTAAGTTGCATATACATATTGATATCCATACCTTGAGCTTTTATTGCGTTTTCGAAAGAATCAAAAATTCTAGATTTTTCTTCTTCAATCATTTCTTTTGGTATTTCTACTTCAGTATTGTCTGCTATATTTTTTAATAGTTCATCCATATACTTAGTATCAGCTTCTTTTTCTTTAGCAGCTTTTAATTCTTTTTCAATATGTTCTTTTAAAGATTTTTCATCAGTAACACCTTCGATATTTAAATCTTTAAATAATTCTTCGTCTAACTTTCTAACTTCTTTTTCTTTTACTTCATTTATTTTTACATAAAATTCTACTTCTTGTCCTTTTAGACTTTCTTCGTGATAAGTTTCTGGAAATTTAATCGGAAAAGTTTTTTCTTCTCCTTTTTTCATTCCTATTAATTCTTCTTCAAATCCTGGAATAAATGAATTACTTCCTACTTCTAATGAATAGTTTTCTGCTGTTCCTCCTGGAAAAGCTACCTTATCTTTCATTCCTTTAAAGTCAATAATTACAAAATCATGATTTTTAACTTTACCTTCTTTTATAACTAATTCAGAATATCTATCTAAAATATGAGATATTTCATGTTCAACTTCTTCTTTAGTAACTTCTACTTTTTCTTTCTTTATTTTAAAACCTTTATATTTTTTTATTTTTACCTCTGGCTTATATAAGAAATTAAATTCTAAATCAACATGATCTTTATCGATAGCTTTAACATCTACACTAGGTCTTGCTGCTATTTTTTCACTATCTACTTTTTCAAATGCTTCTTTATATGCTTCATCTATTACACTATCTAAAGCATCATTATATAAAGATTCAATACCATATTTTTTAATAAATACATCTTTTGGTACTTTACCTTTTCTAAATCCTTTTACTTCTGCCTTTTTGATATTTTTTTCACATGCCTTATCAATAGCTTTTTGCCATTTTTCATCTTTTACTGTAATTAATATTTTCTTTGTTGTTTCATCCTTTTTTGCCATTTTTTCACCTCATTTAAATATTCTATATTAATTTTTATAACTTTACAAGCAAACTAAAGTTTTATAACCAACTAAGTATAGTAATTAAATCTAATTTAAATATATATATTAGTATAGTTGCAAGCAATAAAAAAGGTCCGAAAGGAATCTTTGAATTTTTATTTTTAACAGTTGCATAAAATGCAGCTGGAAAAGCTAAAAATGAAGATATAAAAAATGCTAATATTGCATTGTAATTAAGAAGTAAACCAACAAAAAACATCAGTTTTATATCTCCTCCACCCATCGCATCTTTTTTTAAAATTATGCTTATTATTTTAGCAAATACATATGTAGAAATTATTGTAATAAAAGCTACTATAACATTCCAATATAAAGCTTTAATTAATATTAATATTACAGTTAAAATTATAACTATAAAAGTTACTTCATCAGGAATTATCATATATTTAAAATCACTATATATAACTATAGAAAAATAACTAAACATAATAAGCATAATTAGTAAATCTAAACTAAAACCACATAAGTGATATGATAACGCAAAAGTAAAAGCTGTTAAAAACTCTATAAAAGGATAGAATAAACTAATTTTTTCATGACAGTTTTTGCATTTACCTTTTAAAAAGATATACGAAAAAATAGGTATTAATTCCAAAATACCCAATTCTTTCTTACATTTAGGACATATCGATCTTTTGGGTTTTACTAAACTCATATTATTAGAAAGTCTATATGCTACAACATTATAAAACGATCCAAATATAAGACCCATTACAAAAAATATTATTACCATTTTAAACACCTTAAATTTGATTATACAAACTAAACATCGGTACTATTACTGCAAGTAATATAAAACCAATAATAGTTGCTAAAAATAAAATTATAAATGGTTCCATAAGTGATTTAAGAGATGATGTTTTAGCTTCATGAATATCAGCAAAGTGAGTTGAAACCTTAGTCATCATTTCTGGTAATTGTCCTGTTGCTTCTCCAGTTGCAAGCATTTCGTAAGCAACTATTGGAAAAGCCCATTCTCCTTTAAACGTATCACTTATTTTGGCACCTTTTGATAACCCAATTAATGTTCTATATATTATAGACTTATAAACTTCATTAGTAGTTATAGCTGATAATATTTCCATACTATCAGTAATAAAAACACCATGATTAAGTAATGTAGCAAAAGTTCTCGTTAAATTCGAAACTTCATTACATATAATAAGTTCTCCAAAGACTGGAAATTTCATAAATACAGTCTGAACCTTTTTCTTAAACACTCTATTATTTTTATAAAACCATATAAACATAGATATAAATAATATTAAGCCACCAAGTATAAATATACCATACTTTTGAATTAAACTAGACATTTGTAATACAAATATTGTAATACCTGGTAATTTTCCATTAACACTACTAAACATATCTTGGAATTTAGGAACTACTTCTGTAAGAAGGAAAACAACTGCTCCAATTGCTACCATAAAAATAATTAAAGGATAAGACAAAGCAGCTCTTAAAGAACGCTTGTTTTTATCTATTTTTGTATAATATTCTGCCATTTCATCTAATACAGATGGTAAGTCTCCAGTAAGTTCTGATGTTTTAACCATAGATATTAAAAATTCTGGAAATACTTTGTTTTGTAAACTTAAAGCTTTAGAGAAAGTATCACCACCTACTAAAGAATAAACTATTTTAGAATACACTTTCTTTTCATATGGTTTTGTTGTTTGTTTAACCATAATTCTAATACCATCTACTAAAGTAATACCAGCTCTTAAATAAGTTGCAAGTTGAGTTAAAAAGAATGCTAAAGTATCAGCTTTAAATTTACCACCTATGTTAATATCTATATCCCATTTTTCTCTAGGTTTAATAGATAAAACATCTTCGTATTCCCCTTCTAAAAATACTTTTACTGCTTCTAAGCTAGGTCCTTCAAAACTTCCCTTTATAGTTTCACCAAATTCATTTTTTACAATATAATTAAATGAATAATTTTTATTTTTTTCTTCTTTTAAAGTTATCTTATTTTTAAATTCTGCACTTTGTTTTTTAACTTTAGCTAATTCTTGATTAAGTTCTTCTCCATCTATTTTATCTACTGATGAAAAATCAAAGCCTTGTTTTTTTATTTTTCTTTTAATAAAACTAATACCTTCAGTAGAATACTTAATTACACTAAACGGAAATAATAAAACTTTTTTTAATCCTACTAAAACTACATTGTTACTTTTTAACTGTTCCAACATATTTATATCCTCTTTAGCATTATAACATAATGTAAGTAAATAAAAAATTAATTATTAAAAAAAGAATACTAATATATTATTCTTTATCTTTTAACATTTCTTTTATAGTTGTTCCAATAGTTGCAATATTTTGTAAATTAGATGGAACTATTATTTTTGTAGCAGTTCCATTTGCAAGAGATGAAACAGCTTCTAAACTTTTTAAAGTTAATACTGTTTTATCAGCTTTAGCAGAGTTTAAAATTTTTATTCCTTCTGCTTCTGCTTCTTTTATTTTTATTAATGCTTCTGCTTCTCCTTCAGCTTCTTTAATTTTTTGTTGTTTTATAGCTTCAGCTCTTAAAATAGCACTTTCTTTTTCCCCTTCAGCAATAAGAATACTTGATTTCTTTTCTCCTTCAGCTTTCAAGATTTGTTCTCTTCTTTCTCTTTCAGCTCTCATTTGTTTTTCCATTGCTTCTTGAATATCTCTAGGTGGAATTATATTTTTAACTTCTACTCTATTAACTTTTATTCCCCATGGATCAGTTGCTTCATCTAAAATTATTTTCATCTTAGAATTAATAATATCTCTTGAAGTTAAAGTTTCATCTAACTCTAAATCTCCAATTAAATTTCTAAGTGTTGTTGCAGTTAACATTTCAATAGCATTTAATGGATTATCAACTCCATATGTATAAAGTTTTGCATCTGTTATTTGAAAATATACAACTGTATCTATATGCATAGTTACATTATCTTTAGTTATAACTGGTTGTGGTTCAAAATCTTTAACTATTTCTTTTAAATTAACTCTTTTAGCTATTCTATCTACAAATGGTATTAAAAAATGTAAACCATTGTTCCATGTTTGATTATAACTTCCTAGTCTTTCAACAACAAAAGCTTGTGCTTGTGGTACTATCTTTATTGATGATACAACTACTCCAAGTAATATAATAACTACTATAATTATTCCTGCTTCCATAAAATTACACCTCCTCTACTTCTAATTTATTGGAATCAATTTTTATTATTTTAACTATTTTACCAACTTCTATTTCTTTAGATGAATAACATCTCCATTCTTTACCATCTACTTTAACAATTCCAAAGTCATTTAGATTAACTTTTTTTATTATTTTACCTTTCATATCTAAAATTCTGTCAAAATTTGTTTTAATATTTTGAGGTTTTAAAAATTTCAGTACTAAAGGTCTAGTAAATATTAAAAGAACAGTTGATAACGATAAAACTATTATTATTTCTATATAAATATTATTAAGTCCAAAGGCCTTCAAAATTATCGTTAAAATTATAGATGGTATAAACCATATACTTATCAAACCATAACTAATTAACTCAATAATTATGGCTAATACAAGAATTATTATCCAAAGCTTTACATCCATTATTTTTCCTCCTTCTTACCTTTAAATTCAAGTACAATTGGCGTACCTGTAAAATCAATATTTTCTCTAATTCTATTTTCTAAATATCTTTTATATGCAAAATGAATTAAATTATCATCATTTACTCTAAATAAAAATTTAGGTGGTTTGCTTCCAATTTGTGATACAAAGAATATTTTTAATCTCTTCATCTTATAAGTTGGAGGTAATTTCATTTGATATGCTTCCATAATTAAGTCATTTATTACACTAGTTTTAACTTCTTTAGTAATAGATTCTTTTACTTTAGATATCATAGGTAATATATTACCTATTCCTTTTTTAGTAACATTAGATGTAAATATAATAGGAGCATAAGGAATAAATTGAAATTCATTTCTTAACATTTTAATATAATCTTCTTTTTTCTCTTCACTTAAATCCCATTTATTTACTACTAATATTATACCTTTTCCTTTTTCTAGTATATATCCAGCTATATGTTTATCGTGTTCTATTACACCTTCTTCAGCATTTATTACAAGTAAAGAAATATCTGAATCTTCTATACTCTTAATACTTCTCATGTATGAATATTTTTCTATATTTTCATATACTTTACCTTTTTTTCTAAGTCCAGCTGTATCTATAAGACAATATTCTTCATTATGATATTTAAGTATAGTATCAACAGAATCTCTAGTAGTACCAGCTATAGAAGAAACTATAAGTCTATCTTCATTAAGAAGAGAATTCACTAAAGAACTTTTACCTACATTTGGTCTTCCTACTATAGATATTTTTAATAAATCATTTTTTTCTTCTTCTCTAATAACTAAATGACTAGTGATATTTTCACATAATTCATACATACCCATATTAGACTCACTAGATACTTCGACATAATTATCAAATCCCAATTCATAAAAGTCATACTTGTGTTCTTTAAAATCTTTTGAATCAACTTTATTTATTGCTACTATAATAGGCTTTTTAGTATTTCTAAGTAAATTTCTAATATATAAGTCATCACTTGTTAATCCTTCTTTACCATCTACTACAAACACTATTACATCCGCTTCATCTATTGCAATAGTTGCTTGAATTTTGATTTCTTCATTAAAAGTTAATTCTTCAGAATCTATTCCACCTGTATCTATAAGTTTAAACTTATAGTCCTTGAAATAAGCATCTTCATAAATTCTATCTCTTGTAACTCCAGGAGTATCTAATACTATAGATTTTCTTTTTTTAATAAGTGCATTAAATATTGTACTTTTACCTACATTTGGTCTTCCAATAAGTGCTACTGTATTAGTCATTTTCTCTCTCCATTAATCTTTCAATATAATTTAAAATTTCTTCTTTACCAACTTTAGATACTGAAGAAAATAAAACTATATTATCACCAACAACTATATCAAAAGCTTTCTTTAACATTTGTAATTGTTGATTTCTTTTAGTAGATCCTATCTTATCAGCTTTAGTAAATACTATAGTTGTAGGTATTTTATAATGTTTTAAAAAGTTATACATTAATAAATCATTTTCAGTTGGTTTAATTCTAAAATCTATAAGTAAAAAAACTCTTTTTAAATTTTGTCTCTTCATTATATATTCTTCAATCATTAAACCAAATTTTTTTCTTTGTTCCATACTAGTTTGAGCATATCCATATCCAGGAACATCTACTAAATAAAAAGCATCATTTATTAAATAAAAATTAATTGTTCTAGTTTTACCAGGTTTTTCTGAAGTTCTAGCTAAATCTTTTCTATTTATCAAAGTATTAATAAAGCTACTCTTACCTACATTACTTCTTCCTACTAGTAAAAATTCATCTTTACTACTATCCGGATACTGACTTTCTCTTACTGCTATAGTATCTAATTTTACACTAGTTATTTTCATATTTATACCTTTCACATTCTTTATCTAATAAATTAAATAATTTCTCTATTTCTTCCTTTTCTTTTATTACTGCACCAGATGCTAAAGGATGTCCTCCACCATTAAACATTTCACACACTTTATTTACTATAGGTCCTCTACTTCTAACACTAATTTTATATGTTTTTTTATTTTTATCATAAGTAGCTATAGACCAAACTAAAAGTTCTTTTATATTAGTAAAATTATTTATTACATTTCCACTTACTGCTTGATCAACATCATATAGATTAAGTTTATCTTCTTCAATAATAATAGAAGCCATATTATTTTTAGTTATATTAAAGTTATTTATAATATATCCTTCAAATTTAACATCTTTTAAACTTCTTAAATAAATATTTTGATAAATCTTTTTCATATCTAAATCGTAAGTAGTAATCAAATCATTTGCTTTAACAAGTAAATTTTCTCCGAGTGAAAATAAAAATCTTCCTGTATCAGTAATCATTCCATATATTAAATAACTTGCTATTTCAGAGTCAAATGGATAATCTAAGGCTTTAAATAAATCATATAATACTTCACAAGTACTAGATTTATTAGTTTCTATAAGTTCTACATCAGAAAATGTATCAATTATTGGATGGTGATCTATTTTTATAATTTTTGTATATTTACTATAATCCGCTACATCTATTCTAGAAAAATTAGGATTATCTAATACTATTAACAAAGTGTTATCATCAATTTTTTCTTTATCTAATTTTGGCAAAAAATTAAAAACTGAAGAAGTAGCTCCTACTGCTAAAATGTTCTTATCTGGATATTTTAAACTTAAAGAATACTTTAGAGCTAACTGACTACCTAAAGCATCTAAATCTGGTCTTACATGTCTAGCAATTACTATATTATTATATTTTTTTATTTCTTCATCTATTAATTTATATTTATCCATAATCACCTCAATTAATTATATTCTACCACAATTTATAATAAATCTTTATAATCTTCTTTTTTTGGAATATTAATAATTAATAAATTATCTACTGCTATCTTTTCTAAAGCTTGATAATCAAATTTAGCTTCTATTTCTTCACACTTTCTAACATTAGGATTTATAACTGGATGAGTTGGTACAAAAAGAGTACAACAATCTTCATATGGTCTTATACTTATATCGTATGTATCAATATCTTTTGATATTTTTATTATTTCCTCTTTATCAAAACATGCAAGTGGTCTGACAACAGGTATATTAATAACACTTTCGATAGTTCTCATACTGGTTAAAGTTTGACTTGCAACTTGACCGATAGATTCACCATTAACTAAAATTAAATGTTTATAAATATTAGCTATTTTTTCTGATATCCTATACATTGATCTTCTCATAAGAGTTACACCATAATCAGCTGGAGCATTTTTATAAATTATTTCTTGAATATTAGTAAAATTAACTATAAAAAGTTTAATATTAAAACCATATTCACTAATTTTATTAGCTAAATCAATAACTTTTTGTCTTGCAGCTAGTGAAGTATGAGGAAGAGATTCAAAATATACTAAATCGATAGCTATACCTTTTTTTAATGTTAAAAAACTTGCAATTGGTGAATCTATTCCGCCACTTAACATAACTAATGCTTTATTTTGTACTCCTACTGGATATCCTCCTAAAGCCTTTTTATTATCAAAATATAAATATGCATAATCTTCTCTTATTTCAACAAAAAAAATCTTATCAGGATTGTTAACATCTACTTTTAATTTAGTTTTTGCTAATAACTTAGATCCTAATTCTTTAGAAATTTCCATACTATTTAAATAAAAACTTTTGTCACTTCTTCTAGTTTCAAACTTAAATGTCTTAATATTTGGTAAATTATTAACTAATGTGGATATGATTTCATCTAAATCTTTATTACACTTATAAACTAAAGAATAGGAATATATTCCAAAAGTCTTATTTAAAACATCTTCTACTTTTTTTACATCTTGATCATTACATTCAATGAAAATCCTAGAATAATTATATTTTATATCATAATCTATATCATTTAGTTTATTTTTAATATTATTTATAAGTTGTTTAATAAAAGCTTTTTTATTAGCTTTCTTTAAAGACAATTCTCCATATTTTATAAGAAATACTTTATCCATAACTTCTCCATTTCGTTTAATATTTTATTATAAATATTGTTATTTTTCCATCTTTTTTATATAATGTTAATATAGGAGAGAATATGAAGGAAATGACTATACAAATAAGTGAACTTAATAATAAGTCAGTAAAAGTATTAGATTTATTAAAAATAGCAGATCGTGAATATTTAGTAGTTCAAGAATTAGAAGAAACTTTAAATCCTAAAATTTTTTTTGTTAGAATTATAAAAGATAATTTTAATAGACAACTTATTCAAACTATAAAGAGTAAATTTGAATACAATCAAGTTGTTTTACATTTTTCAAATATTTTAAAGAAAGTGTTAGGTGTTTAATATGTATGATAAATTAACTGAAATAGAAAACTTACTAACTAACAATAATGTTAATGAAGCATTAAATAAAATAACTTTATTAAAAGAAGAAATAAATCCAAATAAAAATAATGTAAGCATTTCTAATGAAGAAATAGTAAAAAAAGAAGATGTAGATCAAAAAATAAAAGAATTTCAAGAAAAAGATATACTAAATGAACCTATTATTTTTGAATTTGTTAAAGAAAATTATGATAAATATATGCAAGATCAAGAAAGAATTAATAGATTAAATGGTTTTGAATTTAATCCTAATCAAGATATTAAACCTCAATCTCTTATGCCAGATTTTATAAAAAAACAATTAGGTAATATGTAAAAAAGAATTAAGAAAATCTTAATTCTTTTTATTTATTTTAATATTTAAATCTATTTCATAATCTAACTGTCTTAATTTAACACCTGCTGCTTCTAACATTTTTTTCGATGCTTTAAATTGATCTAAATCTTTATATTTATCAGACTCATATATTATTTCTTTAATACCAGATTGAATTATTGCTTTTGAACATTCATTACATGGAAATAAAGATACATATAACCTACAATTTTCTATTAATTTATTTGCATTTAATATTGCATTAAGCTCTGCATGAACTACATAAGCATATTTAGTATCTAAATACTCACCTTCTCTTTCCCAAGGAAATTTATTATCATCACATCCTCTTGGAAATCCATTATAGCCAAGACCTACTACTCTATTATTAGAATCAACTATAACAGCTCCAACTTGAGTTGAAGGATCTTTACTTCTAACAGCTGATAAATGTGCTAAAGACATAAAATATTCATCCCAATTAAGTACTTTTCTCATTTTTTCTCCTTAACTTATCTTTTTATAATTAATCTAGGATTAATTTTTAATATTATATTTTTGATTTTTCTTTTTATTGTATCATTTAAAAGATTAGAAAATATATCTTCTTTTCTTAAGATTTTTATTTCTTTTTTATAATTATCATCATCTAATAAAACTAATTTATAAAATAAGGCATTTGTTAAATAACTTATTAAATATTTTTTATTTTCAAAATCTTCTTTATTTAACTTTTCTAATAAAATATCATATTGTTTTTTTACATCTTGGTACCTTTTTAAAATAATATTTTTATTTTTAGTTATAGATCCTTCTCTTTGAAGATAAAAATAAATTTTATCTCCTATAGCACTTACTTTATCAGCTTTTATTATTACATATGGTATAAGACCATAATCTTCATGATACATTTTTTCTTGAAATTGAAAATTATTTTCTTTATAAAACTTAGTTTTATATAAATAACTACATGCTGGTTCTGTATAATAAGAATCTATTAATTTTCTTATAGCATCTTTTCCACTTAAATTTTTAAAAGTTATATATTCTCTATCTATATAAGAATCTTCTTTAACATCTCTTAATTGATATCTTAATAAATCTTCATTATCTAAATTTTCATTTAATATTTTTAATGCATTAATATCTAAATAATCATCACTATCTAAGAATAAAAAATAATCACTTTCTACTTTTTTAACTGCATTATTTCTTGCCATACTAAGTCCCATATTCTTTTGATTTATTAAAATAATACTAGAACTTTTTTTCATATATTCTTTTATTATATCTAGTGAATTATCTGTAGATCCATCGTTTACTATAATTACATTGTAATTTTTATAAGTTTGATTAATAACTGAATCTAAACATTTTTTTAAGTATTTACTAGTATTATATACAGGTATTATAATTGATATCTTAGGTTGTTTCTGCATATTAACTCTCCTACTTAATTTTATCATATATAAATTATGCTATCTACTAAAGGAACAAAAAAACTACTTAAATTATAAGTAGTTTAATTTCTAAATGGTGACCCGAGCGGGAGTCGAACCCACAACCGACGCCTTAGAAGGGCGTTGCTCTATCCAATTGAGCTATCAAGTCAATAACATATTAAAATATAAACTATTTTAATATGCTTGTCAATAAATCACTCTAGATTTTTTTTCAATTCTTTCAAAAAACTTAAAAATTCATCAGTTTTCTTTAATTCTTCATCTAAAATTTCTTTATTTTTTTCTTGTTCTTTTGTTATAACATCTTCTTTTTCTATTTCAACTAATGGATATTCTTTAGTTTCTGTTAAATCATACAAAGCTTTTTCTTCTACTTGTTTCTTTTCTTTTTCTGCTTCTATTTTTTCAAACTTTTTAACATTTACCGTTGGAAGCTCCATAGTTTCATAAAGTTCTTCTATAGATATAGGTATTTCTTCTTCATCAAGTTGTTCTTTTTCTAAAGAATCATACATTTTTTGTCCTTTAGTTTCTAACTCATTTATAGAAATTATAGCATCCATTTCTTCTTGCTCTAATCTCTCTTCATCTTTCTCTTCTATAGTTTTATATTTTTTTTCTATAACTTCTTCTTTTGGTTTTATTACTTCTTCTTTTTTAAGATCTTCTTCTCTTAAAGGTATAATATTTGGTGAAATATCTTTAGTAGTTGAAGTTTCTTCTTTTGTTACAACATTTTCTTTTTCTTGAGAAGCTTTTTCTTCCATCATTTTAAGTCTCAAGTTCATAAGTTCTTCTTGAGCTTTTCTTTTCTCTTTTTCTTTATCTACTTCTTCATATTTTATTTCTTTTATTTCTATCTTTTTACTATCTGGAAGAGTATTACTAAATTTTTCTTCTAAATCTTCTTTTTCATCTTCTTTGTTTTTAGATTTATAATTTTTTACTTCTGTTAATAAAAATAGTATAAATACTACTGCAAATAAAATAAGTATATTAGGTAATGTAAAGTAATTCATAACAAATACTCCTAACTGTATTAATATTATCACATTTTAAGTAATTCTAGTATATTTTCTAATGTTTTATCATCTTTTTTTATCCAAGTAATATCAAATTGGTTATTAAAAAATGTATATTGTCTCTTAGCATATCTTCTAGTATTTAATTTTATTTTTTCTATTGCTTCTTCTAATGATATTTCATTATTTAAATATAAAATAATCTCTTTATATCCTATTGCTGAATTAATACTTCTAGCATTTTTATATTTTGAATATAAATTTTTAACTTCATCAATAAGACCTTCTTTTATCATTTCATCTACTCTTAAATTTATTTTATTATATATTTCTTCTCTTTCTTTTGTAAGTCCTATCATATAAAAGTCATATAATTTATTGCTTTTTTCGGGTTTTATACCATTATCTAGTTTTTCTAAAAATCTAACTACTCTTCTTTTGTTATTTTTATCCACTAAAGAGTCTTTAGGTAAAAGTTTTTGTAATTCTTCTAAAGACATATTATCATATTTATTATTCAAAGTTTCTTCTTGAAATTTATAATCATATAAAAGAGCTTTAATATAAAGACCAGTTCCACCACATATAATTATATTTTTATTTTTTAAAAGCAAACTATTTAATATTTTTCTTGCATCTTCTTGATACTTTTTTACATCTATATTTGAATCTACATCATAAACATCTATCATATGATGTTTTATATTCTCTGTCTCATCTTCTCTTACTTTCGCAGTACCTATATTCATGTATTTATAAACTTGAAAAGCATCGGCACTAATAATTTCAGCGTCGAGCTTTTTGGCAAGTTCTATTGCTATTTTTGATTTACCAACACCAGTTGGTCCTGCTATAACAACTATCATTAAATATTTTTAATGTCTCTTTTCTTAAATACTACAAATGCTAATGTTAAAAATAATATCATGTAAAGTATATATGTAATATTTTGTTCTAACAAAGTTAAATTAAATTTATTTGCTACATTAAACATACTGTTACCATAAGATATCATTGATACATAAGATGTATAATCAGATACAACAGTAAATGAATATTTGATTAAAGAGAAATTAAAGAGTATTGCTAAACCTTCTAAAATTTGTGAAATAAAGAACATACCAAAACTTAGCATATTAGCAATTGAAGATGACATAGTTAACACTGATATTGAAAATGCTAATGTTGTATACATTAAAATCATTGGAATAAAACTAATCATTAATTTTATATAATACATTAATACTGATGTAGTAACTACTTTATTGGTTAATAAATTTCCATAAATTAAAGTATCAAATACATTTCCACCATTATAAATAACATTAAGTATCAAAGAAACTACAAACATTATTATAAGAAGTATTAACATAGATATTAAAGTTGTTATATATTTTGCTAATAATATTTTTGATCTACTATATGGTCTTATAAGCAACAGTTTAATTGTAGATTTTGAATATTCTTCACTTACAATAGATGCTCCAATTGCAATCATACCAATAAGTAAGAAAAATAGTGTTAAAGTTTTAGCATTATTTGCATTTGATACTAATAAATTATCATCACTTGAAAATACTTTGTTTTTTATTTCTTTTTCTATTACTTGAGCATTTAAACTAACTCTTTTTAAATTTAAATTTTGTTCTTTTAATTTTTCACTTAAATTTTTATATGTTTGAGTATTCTTATTTTCTTTTCCTACATTATCAATATTTTTTTCTATTTCTTTAACACTTAATTTTATTTGAGAAATATCTTGATTATATGAATATAATAAATTATATTTTTCCACCAATCTTTCATTAGAAAAATCTACATTATTATTTTCATAAAATGTTAATAAATTAACTGCTTCATTTAATTGATTATTTTTATATTCTTCTTTATCTTTCTTTATAAGAGTTTTTATTTCTTCTTTATTAATATTTAAAATATAATTTTTTAGTTCATTATAAAAATATGTCTTATTTAATTCTATGTTTTTACTTAAATATTCTTCTGTTATTTTCATAGAATAATAGTTAAATTTACTTTTTAACAATTCATTTTTATAGTAATTTTTTAATTCATTTTTTATTGTTTTATCTTTAAATATATCATCAATGACATAATCTCTTACTAATGAAGTTAAATATGTTTTATCTTCTTTTGTTTTAGATGAATTTTTTACATTTTCTATTTGAATTAAACTAATTTTATTATAATTATTTTTTGATTGATTCTGCTTTTTAGATATATACATAGTTAAGATAGAAAGTAAAATAACAAGTATAATCATGACATAAATTGTTTTTTTATTAAATAATTTTATTAATTCATTTTTTATTAAATTTAACATTTTTATTTACCTCCTGTTTTCTTAATAAATATATCTTCTAAACTTTCTTTACATTTAACAACTGAATATATTTTTATCTTTTTATTAACTAAAGTTTCAATAAATTTAGCTATATCTTCTTTATTTCCTAAATAGTATATATAATTATCATCTATTATTTCTACTTTTGCTTCTTTTTTAAGTTTAAGAGTAGAACTTAATTCTAATTTATATTTATCATTATTTTCTACTTCTTTTAATACATCAGAACTAACTATTTTACCTTCTTTTAATAGTAAAACTTTATCACAAATATTTTCTATTTCTGCTAAATTATGTGAAGAAATAAAGATAGACATTTTTTCTTTTTTAGCAAGTTCTTTTAGCATATTTCTAAATTCAATTATTCCGCTTGGATCTAATCCATTAGTAGGTTCATCTACTATTAATAAATTAGGTTTATTAAGTATAGCTTGAGCTATTCCAAGTCTTTGTCTCATACCTAAAGAATATTTAGATACTTTATCTTTTATCCTATCTTTTAATCCAACAAATTCCACTACTCTTTCTATTTCATTATGAGAAATATTATAATAATTTGCTACTAACTTCAAATTTTCTAATCCAGATAAATACATATACATATCAGGAGATTCTACTATAGCTCCTACTTTTCTTATAGCATTTTCATAATTATCTTTAATGTTATTACCATTTATAAAAACTTCTCCACGACTTGCTTGTTGAAGCCCTAAAATTATTTTAATGGTTGTTGTCTTTCCACTTCCATTAGGTCCTACAAAACCTAAAATTTCTCCTTCTTCTATATCAAAACTAATATCTTTTAATATTTGTTTTTTACCAAAGAATTTATCTATATTTTTTACTTCTAATACTTTCATTTTTTACCTTTCTAATTCATTATTCTTTTAAACATTCTTTCTATTTCATATATTGTAAACTTTATAACTGTAGGTCTTCCATGAGGACAATTATAAGGATTATTACATTTAAATAATCTATCAATTAAATCATATGCTCCTTCAGTTGTTAAATAATCATGAGCTTTTAAACTCATTTTACATGCTGTAGTTGCTGCTATATCATAGTAAAAACTCTTCTTATCAAATTTTTTATTATGTAATATATCTAATATTATTTCTTTTAAATCTTCTTGTAAATTTTCTTCTTTTAAATAACTTGGAATACTTCTAATAATCAAATCATTATCACCAAATATTTCTATGTTAAAACCTAAATCTTCATATTTTTTAGAATCAAATAATAATAAATCATTTTTTTCTAATTCTAAATGTATAGGTACTAATAAATCTATTTTTGATTTAGTTTCTTCTAACATATATTTTAATACTTTTTCAAAATTTATTTTTTCTGCTGCCGCATGTTGATCTACTAAATATAACCCATCACTATTTTCTAAAATAATATAAGTTTTTCTAAATATACCTATAACTCTAAATTTTTGATTTGTATCTATTTCTACTTCCTCATATTGTTTTAAATCTAAATAAGTTTCAGTTAAGTCCATAGAAGTATTTTCTACAAAATCTAATTTACTACCTTCATAAAAATCTAAATTAAATTTATCACTTGTTATACTTGGTATTAAACTTTCTTTTTTAAATGCTTCTTTTAATGAATCTTCTATTAACAAAGTTAAAGTAGCCATTTTAGAAAATTTAATATCTGATTTTGTTGGATGAATATTAACATCTATTAAACTAGGATCTACATTTATATATAAAACTACATATGGATATTTTTCTGGTGGCATATAATCATGATAAAAATCTATAATAGTTTTATTTATTTCATAATTTTTAATAACTCTTCCATTTATTATAGTAGTAATAGATGAATTTGTTCTTTTTTGAAGTTCTGGATATCCATAATAGCCTTCTATATCATAATCTAAATTATTATCTTTTATATTTATTACTTTTTTAGCAACATCTAATCCATATACTTTAGCTATTACTTCTTTTATATCTTTATTACCTCTAGTATTTAAAAGCTCTTTTTCATCATTAGTTAATATAAATTTAATATGAGGATTTGCTAAAGCAAGTTTATTTACATATAAAACTATACTTGCTAATTCATTATGAATATTTTTTAAATATTTAAATCTAACTGGTGTATTGAAAAATAAATCTGTTACTTCTATTCTAGTTCCTTTTTTTAAATCAGTTGATTTTTCTTCTAATAATTCTCCTCCTCTAACATGTAAATATGTAGAGTTTTCACCATTACTAGTATAAATTTTCATATCAGAAACAGAAGCAATAGATGGTATGGCTTCTCCTCTAAAACCTAAGGTAACTATGTTAAATAAATCGTTTTCATTTAACAATTTAGAAGTGGCATGACGTTTTAAAGACATTAATGCATCATCTCTTGTCATCCCAACACCATCGTCTATTACTTCTATTTTTTTTAGTCCCCCTGATAAAAGATTAATGATAATTTTTTTACTATCAGCATCTATTGAATTTTCAACTAATTCTTTTACTATGTTTACACATTTATCAATTACTTCTCCTGCTGCTATTTTATTAGCAAGATTATCAGACATTAAAACTATTTTATTTTTCATTATTATTTAATAGTCTAGCTTCCCTACTACTTGGATCAATATCCCAATATGTAACTTCATCTAAATCAGGATGTGTAACTTTTATTATATAATGACTTTCATAGTTAACTTTCGCAGTAAATTTATAACTACCACCATTATATCTAGATTTAACTATTTGAATAGCTTGTTCTTTACTTAAATTATATTCTTTTAATACAGTTTCTTCATTTGGTGCACCAACATGATCAGATCTATCATATTCTACTATTCTAACTTTAGGTTTATAAGTATTCTTCTTTTCTTTAAATACTAATAAATAAATAACAGCAATAAGTGATAAAAATATAAATACACTAATTAATACTATTGATATTTTCTTTTTCATAAAACAATCCTCTCTTTATTAAATTATACTATAAATCTAAATTTAATTTAACATTTCTATAAATTCTTTCATCGTAATATTATATTGTATAGGATATCTAGGTAATCTATATTTGTTATCTTCTCTAGTACTCTTTTTATATCCTCCTACAAATCCTACTTTAAATCCTACTTCTTTAACTATTCTTTGATATCTTAAATCGCTTACATAAAAAGGATAACAAAAAGCATTAGAGCTTTTTAAAATAGAAATAGATTTTAATAAATCATCTTTTAATTCTTGATCACTCATACATAATGCAATAGGTTTATTTTTATTATCACACTTTACACGTTTATGTATATTAAAACCATGAGATTCTATTTGTAAATAATCAGATTTATAATTTTTAGTATCCCACCAAGCAGTAATTAAGAATAAAGTAGCATTTACTTTATATTTTTCTAAAAGTGGTATTAATTTATTTCCATTTATAAAGCTAGTTCCCATAGCACCATCATCTATTGTAATAAGAACACTTTTTTCAGGTAATTCTATTTTTTTATATATCCAATCAACATATTCAGTAATAGTTAATATTTTATAATTATTTTCTTTCAAGTATTTAATATGTTCTTCTAATTTTTTCGCATCTAAACATATTGTTTCTCGACATTTTTCACTTAAATCTGGATTATAAAAGAAATGATAATTTAAAACAGGTATTTTAGTAGCTTTTTTACTTTCAATAACTTTTATTTTTGATAAATTATCTAAAACTATTTTATTTATATTTTCTATTTTTAAATATCCATCTTCTTTTTTCTTTTTACTAAAAAACATAAAAGTAAATATAACTAAGATTGTAATTATTAAAATTATTAATATTTTTTTCATTTATTCACCTACTCTTTTAGTTAATCATAAAAATATAAATAAAAAAAGATTTATTTAACTAAATAAATCTTTTATATTTTAATACCATTAAGTGACCAAGTTTTTACTTCTGTTACCTTTACATCTACTATTTGACCAATTATATTTTCTTTACTTTCTACATTAATTACTTTGTTATGTTCTGTATATCCTTGGTATATATTTTTATTTTTAGATTCTGATAATATTAAAGCTTTAACTACTTTATCTTGATATTTTTTATTATCTTTTAATGAATAATAATTTATTTTATCATTTAACAAATAAAGTCTTCTTTTTGCTTCTTTATTTGATACAGTATTTTCAAATGTTGCTGCTACAGTATTTTCTCTTGGAGAATATATAAATGTATAAGCTCCACTAAAATCTACTTTATCAACTAAATCTAAAGTTTCATTAAAATCTTCCTCTGTTTCAGTTGGAAAGCCTACTATTATATCTGTAGTAAGTGCTATACCTGGTACTTTAGCTTTTATTTTATTTACTAATTCTAAATAAGCTTCTTTAGTATAACGTCTTCCCATCTTTCTTAAAACTTCATTTGAACCTGATTGTACTGGTAAATGTAAAAACGGCATTATATTTTTAGAACTTCCTAAAACTTCTACTAATTCATCCGTAAAATCCCAAGGGTGAGAAGTCATAAACTTAACTCTTTCTATACCTATTTTATCCACTTCTTTTAAAAGTTTAGCCAAGGATGAATTAATATCTTTTCCATAAGCATTAACATTTTGTCCTAAAAGAGTTACTTCTTTATATCCTTCTTTTTTTAAATTTCTTATTTCTTCTAAAATATCTTCTTCTTTTCTACTTAATTCTTTTCCTCTAGTAAAAGGAACTATACAATATGTACAAAATTTATCACAACCATAAATAATATTTACATAAGCTTGATATTTACTATCTCTTTTTACTGGTATATTTTCTACTATCTTTTCTTGCTTTGTAAGTACTTCTATTTGTTGAGTAGGATCTTTTAAACTTTTTTCTATTAAGTATGGTAAATCATATATATTATGTGTTCCAAAAACTATATTTAACCATTTATATTTATCTTGAATAGTTTTAACTACACCTTCTTCTTGTGACATACAACCACCAAGAGCTACTATCATATTTGGATTAATAGTTTCTTTTACATATTTTATTTCTCCTAAAAAGCCGAATGTTTTATTATGAGCATTTTCTCTAATACTACAAGTATTTATTATTACTAAATCAGCTTTTTTTAAATCATCAGTTTTTATAAAACCTAACTTTTCCACTAATGCCGATATATTTTCACTATCATGTTCATTCATTTGACATCCAAATGTTTTTATATAGTAATATTTATTTACTACAATATTTTCTATTAAATCAGTTGGATCAAAACAAGTTCTTATAACATCTTCTTTTATTCTTTTTTTAGCTTCACTATAATTTGGTAATTTCATTTTTTCTCCTTATTCATAAAATAAAAGAATTTAATTATTTTCTTTTATTTTATTAAATTCTTTTATCTTTCTTTTAGCATATGTAGTAATAGCTTTATCTAACCAATCTTTACTAGGACCATTAGATAAAGGATCTGTTATTATTTGTACTCTATCTTTATTTTTTAATACATAATCTAAATCTACATATATTCCATTAACTTTAGCTTTTGTCATAGTATTACCTACTTCACTATGAATTTTATAAGCAAAATCTATTATTGTAGATCCTTTAGGTAATTCTTTAATTTCACCTTTTGAAGTATAAACATATATTTTATTCGAAAATAACTCACTTTGTACTTGTTTTATAAAATCTTGATTATCTTCAAATTTTTTATTTATTTCTGCTAAAGATTTATAGAATTGATATTTCTTTTTTAAATCTTCTTGCATTAAATCTCTAGCTTTTTCTTCTCCATTTATTTTCCAATATGCTGTTAAACCATTTTCTGCTATATTATCCATTTCAAATGTTTTTATTTGAATTTGAACTATTTTATCGTTTTCACCAAATACTGTTGTATGAATAGATCTATACATATTTGTTTTACTATTGGAAATATAATCTTTAAATTTTTCATTTATTGGTGAATATTTAGAATGTACTATACCTAAAACTTGATAACATTCTTCTATGCTATTAACCATTACTTTTATAGATAATAAATCATGAATATCTGATATTTTATAATTATCTTGCATTTTTTTATAAATACCATAGATATTTTTTATTCTAATTCTCATTGAATTATGAATCTTCTTTTCTTCTAACATAGCATTTATAGTTTTAAGCATCTCATCTAAAGATTCTTTGCTATTATTAACTATCTTATTTCTTTTTTCTTCTATTTCTTTATAAAGTTCTGGTTTTAAATATTTTAATGCAATATCTTCCATTTCTCTTTTAACATTATATGCCCCTATATAATATGCTAGAGGAACAAAAAGTTCTAATGTTTCTAAAGAGATTTCTTTTTGTTTAAATTCACTTTTAAATTCAAGAGTTCTCATATTATGAAGTCTATCTGCTATTTTAATAATAATAATTCTAACATCTTCAGTAATACTTGTAATAATCTTTCTAGTATTAGCTAAATTTCTATCTTTAGCAGATGAAAAATTCATCTTACTTATCTTAGTAACTCCATCAACTAAATTAGCTACATCTTCATTAAATTTCTTTTTTATATCTTCTTTTGTTACTTTAGTATCTTCTATAGTATCATGTAATAAACCTGCACAAATAGTATCACTGTCTGCATTCATAGATGCTAAAATATATGCAACAGATAGAGGATGGGATATGTATGGTTCTCCACTTTGTCTTGTTTGACCTTTATGAGCTTTTTCAGCATATTTATAAGCTTTAGTAATAATATCTATAGCTTTTTCATCATAAAGTTCTACTTTTTTTATTAAATCAAATATTGTTATTGTAGATTTCATAGCATACCTCCCCTTTAATTTTATTTATGTATAATTTACTATTATTTGATAATTTGTCAATACTAATTTTCAATATTTTCTTCTAATAAATTATCATTTTCTATTTTTACTTGTGATATATTTTCAAACTTTTTAGATATTTTTTCTGTTGTAATATAAACTTGATCTATATCATTATTTACTGTTTTTACACTTCTTGCTAATTTATCCCATCTTTCTTTATATAATCTAAAATCATTACCTAATTTATTTAATTCTTGATGAATAATAGAAGTATATTTATCTCTTTCAATATTTTTTAAAATCATTTCTATCACTGTTAAAGTTGATATTAAAGTTGTAGGAGATGTAATCCATATTCTTTTATTATAAGCATAATCAATTAAATCTTGATGATAAGCATTTATTTCTGCAAATATAGCTTCTGCAGGTAAAAACATAATAGCTTGATCGCTTGTTTCTTCTTTAATTATATATTTATTAGCAATATCATCAACATGCTTTTTAAAATCTAATTTAAATTGCTTTTCATATTTTTTTCTATCTTCTGAACTTATAGTTTTATCAACCATATTTTGATAATTTTCTAAAGGGAATTTAGAATCTATTGCTATTGAACCAAGTGGAAGTGGAGCATATAACATACAATCTACTATATAACCATTAGATAATTTTTGTTGAATAGAATAAAGTTTAGAATTATCTCCAAAAATATTGTATAAAATATGATTTAAACTTACTTCTCCAAAGATTCCTCTACTCTTTTTATCTGTTAATACACTTTGAAGAGAAATAATATCAGTAGATAAATTATCTATTTTCTTTTGAGCATTATCAATAGTAGCAAGACGTTCTAATATATTAGCAAATGTTTCATTACTCTTTTTAAAATTATCATCTAATCTACTATTTACATTATCGTAGATTAAGTTTAATTTTTTATCTAATTTCTCTGATACAAGATCAAAAGATCTATTTAAATTTCTTTCAAATTCTATATTTCTATCATTAATTGACATTTCAAACTTAGCAAGTCTTTCAAGTATAGCAACATCTGTTTTAGAACTTATAATTTTTAAAAATATAAATAATGTTAATATAGTTAATATAACTAAACAAAATAATATAATATATTCCATTTTTTCTCCTAATTAAGTTTAAATTTTTTTTCTAAATTTTTACATAATATATATACTGCTAATAAAAATACTAATAGTAAAGCTAACATTTTAACATCTCTTAATAAAGCTGTAAAAGAATAACCTACAAATCCCCAAAATACTACAATACAAAATTTAGAAATAAAAATCATTGTTAAATATTTTTTAAATTTCATTTTAGTAATACCAGAAATTATATTAAATAAAAATGCTGGTGTAAAAGGAAGTGATGCTAACATAGTGAAATTAGTAAAATTAATTTTTTTAACGATTTCTAATTTAGATTCAATAAATTCATTGGTAAGTTTTTTACTCAAAAAATAAGTTAATATTGAACCTAAAATACAACCTACATAAGATATTGTAAATCCAACTACTATACCAAAAGTTTTTATATTTAATGCTATAAATAAAGCTAATGGTAATATAGGAACAAGTGATTCTACTAAACAAATTAGCATTCCAACAAATGGTCCTAGCATAAGTAAATTATCACTTAAATATTTAATTAAATCTTCTATATAATTCATAAACTACCTCAAAAGTATATTAATTATAACACAATTTTTTATTCTATTTCCTTCAATTCTTCTTTTAATATTGAATAAAGATATAATTTTACTTTTTTATTTTTATACTCTTCTATATATTCTTTATATCCTTCTAATTGCTTAATATAATTCTTATCATCAATATTAGATAATTTATAATCTATGATTTTTATATAGTCATCATACTCTAACATTAAATCAATAATACCATGTTTTATCTCTGAATTTTTTTCATAATAAAATTCATATTCTTTATATATTTTATTAGCATTTTTAAAATCTATATCTTGATTTAAAAACGCTTTTATTTTATCTACATATTTAGTATCAACGTTATCAAAGTTAGGATTATTAAAATCTAAATATTCTAATATTTCATGAACATGTATACCTATCTTCATATTTTCAATAGTTTCATTATCATATATTTCATTTGTTTCTTTAGAATAATGAGTTTCTGTTAAAATATCTTTAGTTATTTTATTTTCTAATATAGTAAATTTATCATTAATCTCATTAATTTTTAAATCAGTATTAGAACTTGATGTAACATCTATATCATTTAATTTTAAAATGTATTTATATTTTATATTAGATAAATATGATGAAAAAGTATTTTTTGTTTCTTTATTTTTATCTATTAAAATAATTTCCTCTTTTGCTCTAGTTAATGCTACATAAAATAATCTTATATTTTCACTTTCACTTTCTTTATTTTGATTATTTTCTAATAATTTTAGTTTAAAACTATCTAAATATATTTTATTTTTTATATAAGGACAAATAATTCCTAAATCTTCACTAAAATTAAAATTATTAGCTACATTAGATTTAGGTAATTTTGATAATGATGGAAAATAACAAATATTATATTCTAAACCTTTAGATTTATGAATATTAGTAATAGTAATAGAATTATTAATATCTTCATCTATATTTACTTTTATTTGTTCTTTTTCTTCTACTATTAAATCCAAAAATATTATTAAATCTTCTATTGTTAAATTTAATGAAGAAAATTCTTTAGTTAAATCTAAAAGCTTATCTATAACAATTATAGATTCTTCTATATTTTTAGTAGTATTAAGTTTTTCAAATATATCAAAACTATCTATTATCTTATTAAGTAAAGAATATACATTATAATCTTTTTCTAAATAAGATAAATTCTTTAATGTTTCATAAAAAGGAAATTCTTTTTTATTTGTAATAATATCATATATATCATCATCATTTAATCTAAATAAAAAACTTCTTGCAATAGATGTTAAAAAATAATTTAAATTTGTTTTTTTGTTATTTGCTAATAGAAAAATAGCATTTAAAATACTTCTTAAAACTATAACTAAATTATTACTATTTATTTTAGTATCAGCAGTTATTTTAACAGGAATATTATATTTATTTAAAATTTTCTTATATAAATCATTACTAGTTCCACTTCTAACTATAATTGCAATATCAGCATATGTTATATCTCTTAATTTATTAGTTTTTTTATCTATAACTTGATACTTATTTTCTATTTTATTTTTTATATCATTAGCAATAAAAGTTATTTCTAATTCTTTAACATTACTTTCTGTATCATAACTATAAATTTTCATTATATTATTTTCTTTTTGTTCTTTTATATAATTAGAATTTCCAAAAACAAGTTGATGATCTTCTTTATAAGATGCTCCACCTTTATCTAAAGTCATTATTTGATTAAAAATATCATTAATTCCATCAATTACTTCTTTTCTACTTCTATAATTACAGTTTAAGTCTATTTTTCTTCCACCTTCTAAATTTTTATAAAGTTCATATTTATCTCTAAATATTTTAGGATTAGCATTTCTAAAACCATAAATAGATTGTTTTATATCTCCTACCATATAAATATTATTACTTGATATAATTGATATAAATCTATCTTGAATATCAGATGTATCTTGATATTCATCGATCATTATTTCTTTAAATTCTTCTTTTAACTCTTCTCTAACTCTTTTTTCTTTTTCTAATAGTTCTATTCCCATAGAAGCTATTTTATTAAAAGAAAACTTATTGTTACTTTTCATAAAATTATCTTCCATAGATATTAATTCTAACATCATATTTTTGATAATTTCTTCTATTTCAAAATTAGTTAATAATTCTTCTTTCAAATCATCTTCAGAATTATATTTTAATAAATCTATGCTTAAATTAGCAAAGTTATTTTTAAAATTATCATAATTATTTTTATTTATTTCTTTTTCTTCTTCTGAAATATCTTTTATATTAGCAAATCTAGGTAATTCTATATTTTTTATAGATAAGGTAATTTCATTAAAGTTTTTAGATTTAAAAAAGATATTTAACGTATTATTTAAATCTTCAATAAATTTCTCTGATCCATTAATATTTTCTATTTCTTCTTTTAAATTATTGAATGAACTTTCTACATATTTTTTAAATTCTTCTATTATAGTTAAATTAATTTTATAATCTTCTAAATATTTTTTAGGATTTGGTAAAATACTTAATTTAGTTTTTATTTTTAATAATAGTTCAATTAAATCATCTTCTTTATCAGTTAAAAATTTATCTCTTAACAATTTATATTCTGGTTTATAAAATATTTTTTTGATATTTTGTCTTGTAATGTAAGATAAAACTTCTTCTGAAAGTATTCCTATACCAGGTGATAAATCTAAAACATCATGATATCTTTCAAGAACAGATAAACTAAAAGCATCAAATGTAGTTATATAACTATTATCAAGAAGCAATAAATTTTCATGATCATTTTTATCTTCTAATTTTAATCTTATTCTATCTTTCATTTCTTTAGCAGCATTATTAGTAAATGTTAATACCAAGATATTATTTATTTTCAAATTATCATTTAATAAATTTACTACTCTTTCAGTTAAAACAGCAGTTTTTCCACTACCTGCTCCTGCTGATACTAAAACATTAGTTCCTCTTGCTTCTATTGCTCTTTGTTGATCTTCACTAAATTTCATTATTACTCCTATCAATATATGGTTTATCTGTTATATCTAAAATATCTTCTTCTGTTGCAAAACTTATATCTTTATATAAATAATTTGATTGAGTATCTAAAATTTGATTATTTAATTTTTTATTGGTAATATCAAATTTTCCATTTTTTATTTCTTCTATTACTTTTTTAATAATAATATCTACTGACTCTACAATATTCTTTATATCTATATCAGATAATATTTTACTTTTTTGACTTATTTCTTCTGTTTTTGTAAAGCTTAAATTTTTCAAATATTTTTGTGATAAATAATCATTATCTACTTTTTCAATTCTATCTATTTCAGATGTTGTAAATCCATAAAATTTTAAACTTTCATTTTTCTTATCAATATAATTAGGTATTACTTTATCTTTATCAGTTAATTTATAATTATCTAAAATTAAATAATTTAAATATACTCCTCCAAAGTCTAAATTAGGATATAAACTTTTAACTAAATATATATATATTGGTAATTGTAAATTAAAACCATAGTTTAATTTATCAATAGTTATACTAGCTGTTGAAATTTTTTTCTTATAATCAAAAATTATAAAAGTATCTTTATTTATTATTAATTTATCTAATTTACCTTCAAATTTATCAATACCTATATTTTTAACAAGATCTATTTCCTTTTTTATATCTTTAAAATTATTAACTTTATGATATTCTTTTATAAAGTCTATATCTATTAATATTTCATCTTTAACTCTATCAACATATTCATTTTCAAAATTATTAAAATCAAATTCTTTTAAAGCTTCATCATAATCTTCTAATTCTAAACATTTATGAAAGAAACTACCTGTTTTCATATAAAATTTATCTTTATATGGACTTACTTTTAAAATTCTTTCTACATAATACGCAAATGGATTATAAATATAAGTATTCATACTAGTATAAGATAAACTTATAGGATCAGTTATTTTTATACTTCCATTATATTTATTAGAATAAGTGTTATATTCTTTATTAAAACTTGAATAATATTTATCTAAAGTTTTATCCTTTTCTAAATATTTATAATATTTATCTAACTTTTTGCTTAATTCTAATTTATGTGCTAAAGACGAATATATATTATTAGTAATTTCTTTTTCTTTTTCTTCAAAGTTAAATTTTATATATCTAGATAATTTATAATTGTTATTAATTGTAACTGAAAAATATAAATTTTGATTATTAGAAATAAATATCTTAAACATTTCTTCTTGTTCAATCACTTCATCACTACTATTTGGAATATTTAACAAATTTTTTTCTTCTTCACTAATATAATCTTTAGTCTTTTTTATTTTAGGATAATAACTATCATTAAAACCTAAAATAAAAATATGTTTATTTTCTCCTTGATATGTTATATCAACTTTTTCTAACATTTCTTTATACTTAATTGAAATCTTAGCATTTTTAGCTAATTCTTTAAATATTTCTTTTTGAATATTAAAATCATAAGAAGAAATAGATCTATTAATTAATTTTAATATTTTATCTTTAAAGATTGATTTATTTTTTATTAAATTAAAAGACTTTTCAAAAGATGAAGTTTCATCAAGATTATTAAGAAAATCTTGTAATATTTTAGTACCATTTAACTCAATTTCTTCTTCCATATTAATAGAATAAAATTTAGCGTATCTTTTTATTAAATTATCATAATCATCATTATATATTATTTTTATATCATTTAATAAAACTCCATTATTTATTAATTCAGAAATTTTTTCAAACACATAGATTACTTCTTCTGTTATGTTCTTATGTACTGTATAGAAATTCTTTTTATCTAAATATTCTTTATTGTTAAAACAACCAATTTCATTAAGAAGTTTACTATGAGGAATATTAACAAAAATTAATTCTTGTTCTTTTACATAATTTTTAAAACTTTTATTTTCTATTAAATTATTTTTTATTTCTAAAAGATTTTTAAGTTTCTCTGTTTTAGCATTATTTTCATTAGTAAAAACTAAGTATTTAAACATTTCTTTTGCTACTTCATAATTTTTATTATAATCATTCATTATTTTTAATATACTATCTTCATAATTATAAT
>ERZ773054.164-NODE-164-length-52415-cov-48.326738_pt1 | contig 52415 bp, 47 predicted proteins | sample MGYA00580630_ERZ773054 | MGnify/ENA primary metagenome ERZ773054 (study PRJEB29015, sample SAMEA2737994) | human oral metagenome | biome: human oral; feature: human-associated habitat; material: dental | place: China | collected 2115 ... | reverse complement strand
CACAACCGCCCCGGCCGGCCCTGCCTGCCGCGGGCTCCGGTCAGCAGGCTCCGTCCGACGAGCAGCACTACCCAGGCAGCGAGCGCCAGCATCCCGCCTCGCGACCCCGTCGCCAGGATCCCTGCGGCCCCCAGCACCGTCAGGGCCAGGCCCGGCCACGCCGGCCAGGACAGCGACACCGCGCGGGACGGCTCCGCCGTCTTTTCCCGGGAGCGCAGATACCAGCCCAGGCCGACGGCGGCGACCAGGAGGAACACCAGGTGGATCGTCGCCGACCCGCCGAGCGCGGTGGCGAGCCGCACGGAACGATGCACCGGCACCTGACGCGGCCACGCGACAAGACCCGCCACGAGCAGCGCAGCCGCCGACCAGGTCAGCACCACGGGAAGACGCCGCCTATCCGCGGCCAGCGCCAGTCCGAGGCCCGCCGCCATCGCGGCAAGAGCCGTCACCAGGGGCACGACCAGGTAGGTCTTGGGGACGGTCGTGAACAAGGAGGTCTCGACCACGGGGCTGGCATGCCACGCGATGGTCGCTAGGGCGTATGCGACCAGGGCGGCGAAGGCCCCAGCCAGCACCTGCACGCACCTATCCATCGTGCGGATCCGCGCCCACGCCCAGGGCGCGGCGATCAGCGCCAGCAGCCCAAACAGCGGCAGCTCAAGCGTCATCGTCACACCCCCGACGGTGATGGGACGCCGCAACCACACGAGCTGCATGCCGGCCGCGAGGGGCACCAGCAGCCATGAGAGCCAGTTCCCCCACCGGGAGAACCGGTCGTCGCCCGTGTCGCGCAGCGTCATCTCACCGGGTGTCCTCCAGCCCCGGGTGCGGCGTCTCGCCTCGTTCACCTCGCTCACAGTACGACCGGCACCGTTTCACCTGGCCGCTTTGACGCAGCATCCATCCCGGAACCGCGCCCTTTGGCGAACTTCCGCCACATAAGACTGGTTGTCATCCAGCCGGCACCAGGTCTTTTTCGCCCTCATCCGACCGCTCAACCAGGGTGCGGCGAACCACCCGGAGCCGTTCTGGCACCTCCGGCCTGCCGTCCTTGGCCCACTTCGGGACGGGACGGGCGATCTTGCGGTAGGCGCAGTAGAAGGCGAGCAGCGTCGCCACCTGGGTCCAGGCGATGGGAGAGTCCAGGAAGGTGCTGTCCCCGAAGGAGAGCACCGGGAGGGTGATGGCGGTGATGGCGATTCCCTGCCGGATGATCCGGTCGGCGGGATCCTCGCGGCTCTTCCCGATGCCACGCATGCTGCGCCAGGTCAGCGCCACCAGCGCCGCCCCCACCATCGCGGTGATGAGGAATCCGTACTGGCTGAGGATCTCGAAGACGCCGCTGTGCGGGTTGACGGCCTCGGACGTCGTGTACGGCACCTGCCTGCTTTGTATCGTCTTCTCGAACATGCCGGAGCCGATCCCGGCCCCGTAGGTCGACAGGAACATCCAGATGGCGTTGAGGTAGAGCCTCAGCCGTTCGGATCCCGAGCCCTCGAACGACTCCAGGATCCGGCTCATGACCGCCGGGGAGCAGATCAGCACCATGGCCACCGCGACGGCGAACGCCACCGTGACCGCCGTCAGCTGCCGCAGGTAGGGGCGCACAACCTCACGGGTCGCCACCATCCACAACAGGAACACCAGCGACACCGCCAGCGCCAGCCGGCCGTTGGTCGGATAGATGATGACCGGGCTGATCGCGCAGCAGGTGAGCATCACGTTGCGCAACCGCCGCTCCTCCAGCGCCGAGGACATCACGAAGATGGCCATCGACGCGCACAGGAAGTAGGCGAACGGGTTGGGGTTGACGAAGTAGGAAGCGACGTCGTCGGAGGAGGCCCGCACCCAGTCGGGCGAGCTGGACAGGTAGTTGGGCAGGTGATTGCCGCTGACGATCTCGTAGATGGCCGGTATCACCGCAACAAACCACGCGAACAGCCAGGCCCGGCCGAGGAGCCGCAGCCGCTCGCGGGTCCAGGGATAGAGGACGAAGGCCAGCAAGCTGGCCAGGCTGAGGGCAATCGAGAACAGCCGTTTCAGCGCGTCCATGTCGTGGAGCGTCACCAGGCCCCACACCAGCCAGCAGACGATCAGGATCACGATCCACAGCGACACCCGGCTCAGGCGCGGCGCGACCGCGATCGTCGCGACCACCAGGACCGCGGCCAGCGGACGGGCGGCCGCGAGACCGAACACCGAGACGACCGACCCGAGGGAGGCCACCACCGGCATCAGGAACAGCAAGAACGAGGTGAACCCCAGCAGGCTCCCCGTGGATCGTGACGCGCTGGACCGTGGCGCGGCGGTGCTGCCGCTCACCCGTCGTGCTCCGCGAGATCGCTGACGTACTGGACGAAGTCCGGGTAGTTCTGGTCGGCGTTGTAGGAGCTCAGCGCGTGCTCCCGGACCTGCTGCCGGAAGGCGGGGTCCTTGGCGCGCTCGTGGTAGGCCAGCACCCGGTCGGCGAGGTCCTGCGGGGTGAGGTCGGCGGGGAGCAGCAGCTCGGGCAGCACCACCTCGCGGATCGCGCCGACGTCGGGGGCCACCGTCGGCACCCCGCGCACCATGGCCTCCATGATCGAGACCGGCACCCCCTCCTTGGAGCTGGAGTTCAGGAACAGGTCGACCTGGCTGTCGGCGTACAGCTGCATCAGGTCGGGGTTACTGATGTGCCCCAGCATCTCGCAGGTCAGGTTGGTCACATCCCCCAGCCCGTTGACCAGCGCGTGGATCTCGTCGCGCATTGGCCCGTCGCCCGCGTGCCGCCACACGACCTGCACATCCGGCAGCGCCTGCGCGATCAGCCGGATCGCGGCGACCATGATGTGAAGCTGCTTCAGCTTGCTCAGGGTACTGACCGACATGAGCTGCAGGGTGCCGGGGCCGGAGGGCTCGCACATCGGCCCGTCCGTGACGCCCAGGCGGCACACCCTCACCTGCTCGGGCCTGAATCCGTAGTTCTGCGCGTAGTCGGCGGCGTGCTGGGAGATCACGGCCAGGGTGTGGATGCCGGGGACGAACTGCCGCACCAGGGCCGTGTATCCCTCCGGGCGGGCGTCCTGGTAGTACTCGCTGTTGTGCGCCCTGGAGATGACCCTCCTGACGATGCCCTCCCGCTGCGCGAGGACCGCCGCGCAGGTGCCGACGGAGAACCAGTAGGTGTAGACGACGTCGATCGGCCGCCTGAGGCTGGCAGCTATCCGCCTGAGGTGCTGCAGCTCCATCTGCACCCGCACCACGGACAGGAAAGCGTGCTTCAGCTTGTAGGCGCTGACCTGCCTGGTGCTGAACAGGTACTTCAGCTCACGCCAGAGGACCGGGGAGAAGAGGGCGCGCAGCGAGTTCCTCAGCTGCGCGGAGCGGCGGTGCCAGTCATGCAGCAGCCCGGTGTCGACCTCCACCTCGGGAGGGGTCGGGCGCTTGCCGCGACCCATGTGATTCTCGGGCAGAAAGATCACCCGGCCCTTGAACTCGGCCCAGTGCGGGACCTCGGTCTCGATGAACTGCTCACCGCTGCCATACGGGAAACCCGACGTGATCCACACTACGCTGGGCTGCACCGGCATGCTGTCCTCCTAAAACTGGGCAGGCTCAGTCTACGCAGAGTTGCCGCTAAGCTGTTGGAATCGTCACACGTGGAAGGGTCCTTCTTGATGTCAGTGCGATCGTATCTCAGGCTGGTATCCCGCTATTGGCTGGGCGCACTGCTGATAGGTGTCCTGGCGGGTGTCCTGGGTGGCCTCGTCGTCCAGTTCATGAACAAGCCGGAGTACACGGCGTCGGCCACCATCGCGATGCACGTCGAGGAGGACGGGTCGTCGCAGGGCACCGTGCGTCCCAACATCGACCAGCTGGCCGCGTCGGCCCCCGCGCTGCTGACCTCGCCCAGGGTGCTGATCCCAGCGGGCAACTCCGTGAACCCGGCCATGTCAGCCGACCAGCTGCAGAAGGTCCTGAACGTCAAGACCCCGTCGCAGTCGCTGGTGTTCACGGCGTCGCTGAGCGGCCCGGAAGAGCGCGTCACCACCGTGATGAACAAGATCGCACAGGAGTTCCAGGACGCCGTCGCGGCCGGTGAGCTGCCCTCCTACGCCGGGGTGAAGCTGACGGTCGGCTCCGTCGACGTCCGCACGGAGAAGAGCGCCGCCTCCACCATCGGCCAGCTGAGCGGGATCATGGTCGGGGCCGGGGTCGGCCTGCTGGTCGCCTTCCTGTACTTGTTCCTGCGCGTGTTCCTCGACGACCGCGTCCGCAACGCCGAGGACCTGCAGGAGCTCACCGACGACGCGGTGCTGACCGCCGCCAGTCCGGCCGACGTGGTGCAGGTGCTCAGCCAGGGCCTGCCCTACCTGTCCGCCGGGCCTGGGGAGAACGTGATAGCGGTCAGCGGGATCGCCTCCGGGGCGACCTCCCTGGTCAAGGACCTGGCCGCCGCCACCGCGAAGAGCGGCGCCAGCGTCGCCCTGGTCGACCTGGACCTGGCCGCCCATCCCCTCGGCGACTCCCACCCGGGCCTCGCGGACGTGGTCAGCCAGCGCGCGGCCCTGGCGGACGTCGTCACCAGCGCCGACGGGGTCGATGTCATCACCGCGGGCGGCCCGGTGCCCAACGCCAGCGAGTTCCTGACCCGCACCGGCTTCGCCGAGGCGCTGCGGGAACTCGGTTCCGGCCACGACTGGGTGCTGGTCAACACCGGCGCCCTGACGGCCTCCAGCGCCGGCGTCCTAGGTGCGAAGCTGGCCGACACCGCCCTGGTGGTCGTGCAGCAGGGCACCAGCTCCCGCCGGAACGTGACACAGGCCCTCAACCTCGTCGAGGCCACCGGCGTGAAGGTCGCGGGCCTGGTCCTCGCCTGACCCGCGACAGTCGCGGCTGAGCCGCCACCTGAGTTCAGGACCTGGTGGCGGCGATGATGCGTCGCATCGGACGGATCGCCAGCGCCAGCCAGACGATCCCGAAGATCACGGCGGCCACCAGGTCGATCCAGTAGGAGGGTGACAAGCTCTGGACGGCCCAGGACGCCAGTCCGATCAGGGCGGCGCTTCCGAGCAGGAAGAACGCGAGCCCGTTCCACCGCTGACCGGTCTGCCGCCACGCGACCCCCATCAGGGACAGGGCGGTCAGGGTGGCGCCCGCGCCGTAGCCCAGAGCGATCCCGAAGAGCCCGAGGAAAGGCACCGTCGTCACCCACACGACGATCGCGGTCAGCAACCCGGCCTGGGACAGCAGCATCGAGTAGCGCACGTTCCTGTGCGCGCCGCTGGTGACCGCGCTGACCGACGGGGTGGCAACGTTGTTCAGCAGCAGGGCGACGCAGAACACCGGCATCAGGACGGCGGCCTCCATGTAGCCCTCCTTCCCACGCCCCAGCTCGTAGATCAGGTGGATCAGGGGCCGGGAAGCGATGGCCAGGGCCCCGAAGACCGGGACGAGCAACGCCACGAAACCGCGGGTGGTCAGGTCGGTGTGGGAACGCAGTTTCTCGCTGTCCCCCGCGCCGTGCGCCGCGGCGAGAGCCGGGTAGAGCACCGCGGTGAGGGCGCCGGTGATCATGGCCATCGGGGTGACGAGCTGGGCCGCGGCGGCGTAAACGCCCGAGGCGGCGTCCCCGAACCACCCGGTGATCATCTGGGACAGGTACAGCATGCCCGAGCTGGCGATGGAACCGATGGCGGAGAAGGTCACGAACTTGTCGATCTCGCTGCGCAGCCCCCGCCCGGGACGTCCGTGAGCGGTCCATGGCCAGCACAGCAACGAATAGGCCCCCATCGCGAGGCTGAGCGGCACGGTCAGCAGGAGGTTGTGCACCCCGAGCGCCAGCAGAAGACCCGTCCCCGCAATCCCGATGACGCTGGAGACGATGTCCACCCTGGTGCCGCGCGCCACCTGCCCGGCCCCGAAATGCACCCCGCGGGCGTAGGTGGACGTGCACAGCGTGATCAGCATCGCACTGACGCACAGCCCCTCCCACCAGGTGCCGCCGTAGAGGGTCATCCACAGCACCGGGGCGACCACGGCCAACGGGCATGTGACCTGCAGCACCCGGATCGAGATGTGGTTCGCGACCGCGTGGACCTCCGCGTCGTCCTGTTTGCCGCGGGCCCGGGCGATGAACTTCGACGCGGCCTGCTGGGCACTGGACGGCCAGGACGTGTGGAGCAGTGAGGCCAGGGAGAAGGCGTTGGCGACCGCCCCGTAGATGGCCGGCCCCGCAACCCGGGCGATCAACCAGTTGGAGATCGTGCGGGTTCCGCCCTGCAGACCGACCGTGATGATCGAGAGGATGCCCTTCTTGGCGCCTGAGGTGCTGGCCGGGGAGTTGAGCTGCACGGGGGTGAACTTCATGCTCTGTCCCCTCGACTGTCCGAAATCACCGGTTCAGGCTACTCCCCGCGGCTGACCAGTGTCGTGTGGCGGGAGGTCGTCACGGCTGATCGCGAGCGGACGCGTGGGGGTGCACGCGTGTAGGCTCCCCTCCATGGCTTTCCTCCCGTTCGCGCGCCCTGACATCACCGAGGCCGAGATCGAGGCCGTCGTCGGCGCGATGCGTTCCGGCTGGCTGACGACCGGCCCGAACGCCGCCGCTTTTGAGAAGGAGTTCGTCGAGTTCCTGGGCGCCGACGCGCACGCCGTCGCGATCAACTCCGCGACCGCGGGCCTGCACCTGGCCTTCGAGGCCATCGGGGTGCGGCCCGGCACCGAGGTGCTCGTCCCGACCTGGACGTTCACCGCCACCGCCGAGGCGGTGCGCTACCTCGGCGGCGACCCGGTCCTGGTCGACGTCGACCCCGCGACCCTATGCATCGACCTGGAGGACGCCGAGCGCAAGGTCACCGACCGCACCATCGCCATCGCACCGGTGCACTTCTCCGGGCTCGCGGTGCCGGACGGCGCGCTGACCGGGTTCGCGCAGCGGCACGGCCTGCAGGTGGTCGAAGACGCCGCCCACTCGTTCCCGACTCTGAACGAGGGCCGGCTGGTCGGCACCCACGGCCACGCCGCGACGGTTTACAGCTTCTACGCCACCAAGACCATGACCACCGGCGAGGGCGGCATGGTCGTCACCCCCGACGCCGACCTGGCGTCCCGGATGCGCACCATGCGCCTCCACGGCATCAACCGCGACGTCTTCGACCGGTACTCGTCCACGAAGCCGGGCTGGCACTACGACGTCGTCGCCCCGGGCTACAAGTACAACCTGACCGACACCGCCGCCGCGATGGGACGCGTCCAGTTGCAGCGCGCCCGCGAGATGGCGGACCGCCGCGCCGCGATCGCCGCCGAGTTCGACCGCGCCTTCGCGGACCTCCCAGTCACGCTCCCGGCCCACGCGCCCGAGGGCTCCAGCCACGCCTGGCACCTCTACGTGCTGCGCCTGGACCCCGGCGCCCCCGTCGCCCGCGACCGGTTCATCGAGCTGATGGCCGAACGCGAGGTCGGCACATCGGTGCACTTCATCCCGCTGCACCTGCAGCCCTACTGGCGCGACAGCTACCAGCACCAGCCCGAGGACTTCCCCGTCGCCACCGCCGAGTTCGCCAAAGCCGTCAGCCTGCCGGCCTTCTCCGCCATGACGGACGATGACGTCGCGCAGGTGACCGCGGCGGTCCGCTCGATCCTGGCCTGACCATGGTCGCGAAACGCCTGTTCGACCTAGTCAGCTCCGTCATCGGCCTCGTAGTGCTGTCGCCGGTGCTGGTGGTGGTGAGCCTGCTCGTGTGGCTGGGCGACCGCGGCCCCGTCTTCTTCCGCCAGGAGCGCGTGAGCCGCGGAGGGCGGATCTTCCGGATCCACAAGTTCCGGACCATGCGGGTGGCGAACACCGGCTCCCAGGTGACCAGCGCCGACGACGACCGCATCACCCCCCTCGGGAAGGTGCTGCGCAAGGCGAAGCTCGACGAGCTGCCGCAGCTCATCGACGTGGCCCTGGGCGACATGTCCCTGGTCGGGCCACGCCCCGAGGTGCCGCGGTATGTCGCGATGTGGGGGGATGAGGCCCGCGCGGAGATCCTCAGCGTGCGGCCTGGGATCACGGACCCGGCGGCTATCGCCTACCGGAACGAGCAGGACGAGCTGGCGGCCGCGGAGGATCCCGAGGCCCACTACACGCAGGTGATCCTGCCGCGGAAGGTCGCCATGTACCGCGACTACGTCCGGAATCGCAGCTTCGCCGGCGACATCAAGGTGATCTTCGGCACCTTCGCCGCCATCTTCCGCAGCTGAGACTGCCCAGAGAGCCGCTGACAGATATCGTCAAGGGCATTCGACCAGCGTTGAGCGCACCTCCTACAATTGCCGGTGGTTTACCGGAGCCGCTTCCCTACCCAGGAGTCATCTTGGATATCCTCGCAGCTGTGTCCGCTCATGCGGCGACGACGGGTGGTACCGTCGTCCACCGCTGGCGTGATGAAGAACTCACCTTCGCCGAGCTGGAGTCCCGCTCCACCGAGCTGGCCAAGACAATCACGGTGGCCTTCCCAGGCAGCTCCCCCGTCGTCGTGCACGGTCACAAGCATCCCCTCATGCTGGTGGCCTTCCTGGCGTGCGTGAAGTCCGGGCACCCCTACGTCCCCGTCGACAGCTCCACGCCCGCCTCCCGGCTGGCTGCGATAGCGGAGAGCTCGGGCGCCGGGCTGCTGCTGGCAGTCGACCCGGTCGACCTGCCGGGCATCGAGGTGTGGGACCGCGAGCGGCTCGCCTCCCTGGCGGCAGGCGGCGACGTCCAGCTCCAGCCGGTCAGAAACGACGACCCCTACTACATCATCTACACCTCCGGCAGCACCGGGCAGCCGAAGGGCGTCCAGATCAGCCGGGCCTCCGTGTCGGCCTTCGTCGACTGGGCGCTGACCCTGATCGGCCCCACTCCCGCCGGGGGGCATGTGCTGCTGAACCAGGCACCCTTCTCCTTCGACCTGTCCGTCTACGAGCTGATGATGTCGCAGGCGTCGGGGGCGACGATGTTCAGCATCGACCGCGACCACATCGCCCGGTTCCGCGACCTGTACGAGGAGATCAGCCACTCCGGCGCCACCGTGTGGGTCTCCACCCCGTCGTTCGCGGATCTGTGCCTGGCATCCGAGACCTTCAACGCCGACCTGCTCCCGCAGCTGCGCACCTTCCTGTTCTGCGGCGAGGCGCTGAGTAACGAGACGGCCCGCGAGCTGCGTCGTCGCTTCCCGGATGCGAGCGTCATCAACACCTACGGTCCCACCGAGTCGACGGTTGCCGTCACGTCGGTGGTGTGCGACGACGACCTGCTCGACGCCTGCCCCGTGCTGCCGGTCGGAACCCCGAAACCCGGCACCACGATCCAGATCTGGCGTCCCGACGGCACCCTGGCCGACGAGGGTGAGGCCGGGGAGATCGTGATCGCGGGCGACACCGTCAGCCTCGGCTACTTCGGCCAGCCCGGACTGACCGCCGAACGCTTCACGACGGTGGACGGCCAGCGCGCCTACCGCACCGGCGACGCCGGTTTCCTGCGTGAGGGGATGCTGCACTTCGCGGGCCGGATCGATTTCCAGGTGAAGCTGCACGGCTACCGCATCGAGATCGAGGACATCGAGACAAACCTGCGGACGCTGCCCGAGGTGCAGCACGCGGTGGTGCTGCCGGTCAGCAAGGAGGGCGGCCCGATCACCCATCTGCACGCCTTCGTGCAGCTGCTGGAAGTCCCGGAGAGCCCGCTGCGCAAGACCGTCGCGCTGCGCAAGCAGCTGAAGGAGCTGCTGCCGGACTACATGATCCCCAAGTCTTTCAGCTACGTTGAGGCGATCCCGCTGACCACCAACGGCAAGGCCGACCGCGCGGCGCTGAAGGCCACCCTGTGATCGCCAGCTTCGGGGAGCTCACCTTCTTCGTGGTGCTGGCGGCGCTGGCGCTGCCAGCCGTCGTCCTCGGCCTGACGGGACGCAACCTGAAGTATTACGGGCTGTTCGCGACCATCGCAGTGCTGGGCCTGACCCTGGCGGGCAGCCTAAAGCAGCTGGTCCTGTTCGGGGCGTTCCTGGTGGGCGAGACCGTCCTGATGAAGCTGCACCTGTGGTTCATCACGAGATACGGCAACACCAACGTCTGGGAGCGGCGCGCCGCCGTGCTGCTGGCCCTGCTGCCGCTGGTGCTGGTGAAGGTCGCGGGGCTGTTCCACTTCCCGAGCCTGGGTTTCCTTGGCGCCTCTTACCTGACCTTCCGCGCGGTCCAGGTGATCGTCGAGATCTCCGACAAGCTGGTCAAGACCCAGTCGGTGCTCGACTACCTGTACTTTGTCGCCTTCTTCCCGACGGTCTCGTCCGGCCCGATCGACCGGTCGCGCCGGTTCCTGCAGGATGCACAGCGGCGTTTCACGCCCGGGGAGTACCTGGCGATCCTCGGCCGGGGACTGTGGCTGATGGTGCTCGGGGCCTTCTACAAGTTCGCCCTGGCGACGCTGATCGCGGGCTGGATGCGTGACCTGCCAGATTCGCGCTGGGGCACCGTCCGCTACATGTACTACTACGGCTTCAACCTGTTCTTCGACTTCGCGGGGTATTCGCTGATGGCGGTCGGGGCGTCGTATCTGTTCGGCATCCGGACCCCGCAGAACTTCAGGCTGCCGTTCCTGTCGGAGTCGATCAAAGATTTCTGGAACCGCTGGCACATCACACTGTCCTTCTGGCTGCGCGACTACGTCTACACGCGACTGCTGATGGCGTTCATGCGCCGTAAGGTGTTCAAGGACAAGGTGCGGGCCTCGCACGTGGCGCTGCTGGTGAACATGACCCTGATGGGGATCTGGCACGGCAGCGAGTGGTACTACATCGTCTACGGCGTCTATCACGGCGTGCTGCTGGTGTTGAACGACATCTACGAGCGCAAGTCCGGTTTCTACAAGAAGCATCACAAGGCGACCTGGTATCGCCTGCTGGGCATCGTGGTCACATTCCACCTGGCGATGTTCGGCTTCCTGCTGTTCTCGGGGCATCTCGCCCGCTAAGCAACCCCACCAAGAAGCAGATCCCATCCCAAAGAGCAGATCCCATCAAGGAAAGGTATGAGTATGACGGAAGTTGAAGAGAAGGTCTCCGCCCTGATCTCTCAGGTCTGCGACACCGACGAGGTGCTGGCCGATCCCGACCTGGATCTGTTCGAGGCCGGCCTGATCGATTCCATGGGTTTCGTCGAGCTGCTGTTCGGGCTGGAGCAGGAGTTCGGCATCCAGGTGCCGCCCACCGAGATCGAACGCGACGACGTCTCGACGGTCAATAAGATCCTCGCCTTCGTCAACGAGAAGCTGTGAGGCGTCGCAGGGCAAGCCAGGTCGTCGGCGTCCTCGTCGGGTCGGCTCTGTTCGCGGGCTTCTTCTTCACCCCGGCGCTGCCGGCGTTCTTCAGCGCCGAGGTGTTCGCGCAGGGTCCGACTGGGATGTCGAAGCGGGAGCTGTTCTACGCCACCACCGTGGAACGGCTGCGCGACCCCACGGCCTATTCGCAGGCGGTGGCAGCCGCACCGGAATCCAACCGGAACCTGCTGCTGCTCGGCTCGTCGGAACTGAGCTCACCGGCTCCGCAGAACCCGGCCCGGTTCTTCCCGCACCACGTCAGCGACTTCGACCTGTTCATCTCGGGGCGCGGCTACACGCAGTCGCTGTACCAGGCGATCTCGCTGTCCGCGACCGCCTCGCAGACCCCGATGAAGAAGGTGGCGCTGATCGTCTCTCCCCAGTGGTTCACCCGCGACGGAGAGCTGCCGGAGGCTTTCCAGGACGTGTTCTCCGCCGAGGACTACAACCGGATGCTGGGTGATTCCAGCCTGAGCGACGACCTGCGGCAGCGGATCGTCGCGCGAGCCGATGCCCTGCGGCAGGTCTCGTCGCAGCCGGTGGCGCGGCTGGACCGGGTGGAGCTGGCCGTCGGCGGCCGGGTGGGACTGGCCAAGTCGGCCATCGAGGGGGCTGGCTACACCGCGCCGTACTCGGTCGCGGAGGGGTCGGTGCCGGCGTCGCAGGTCGACTGGGACGCTCACCTGGCGCAGGCCACGCAGGAGGGTGCCGCGGCCTCCAGCAACGACCTCAACATCGAGGACAACTACTACAAGACCTACGTCGAACCGGCGCTGGAGAAGTCGAAGGGGTCGATGTCCACTCTGGACTACTCGGCCGACTCCCCAGAGTACGGCGACCTGAACCTGTTCCTGGAGGTCGCGAAGGCTCACGGCATCGAGGTGATGCTGATCAGCGTCCCGGTGCACGGCAAGTGGTACGACTACACCGGCTACCCGGCCGAGCGGCGGGCCCAGTATTACGAGAAGATCCGGCAGCTGGCCGCCCAGCACGGCGCCCGCCTGGCGGACTTCTCCTCGCACGAATACGACCCGTATTTCCTGTACGACGTGATGCATCTGGGATGGAAGGGGTGGCTGTATGTCAACCAGGCCTGTGTCGATTTCGCGACTTCTTGACTACCTCCAGGGCCTCGGTGAGCAGCCGGCCGTGAACCCGGCCCGGGTCAAGAACGGGGAGCTACCGGCCTTCGAGCTGCCCGAGCCGAAGGTCGGTGCCTGGCTGTGGGCCCTGCTATCCGCGGTCTTCCTCGCGGCAATCCTCTGGGTGGTCCTGTTCGGTCCGCCCGTCAGCGGCGGCTTCATCTACGAACAATTCTGAGATTCCCCCAGTCCGCTGAGCCGTCCCGCTGCAGGTTCATCACATCGAAAACCCCGAAAACCCTGGCAATGTCAAGGACGTCGTCAGTGATCTGTGAGCGGAGAGACTCGGGGAGATCCTTCAACGCGGACAGCGCGGATCTCAGGTTTGCCTCCACCCCGATGACGTCGTCGAGGAGCCCGGCGACCTCGGCCCTGGTCATGCCGACGAGTACCTTTCCCAGCGGGGTCTGGTGGTCTATGGAATCCAGGATCCTGCGGGCAGCCAGGGGATCGTGGTTCAGGATGCGCCGGGCACGTTCGACGTCTTTGACCAGCGCGGCCACCTCCGGACTACGCAGCTCCGCTGGGACGGTCAGCCGCCAAATGGACCGGTACCCCTCCTGTGCGTTGAGTAGAGCACCTTCGCCCAGCTCCTCGACGAGGTAGCTACCTGGTTCTGGAGCGGATGAGATGCCTACCAGGTGGACAAAAGAACGAACCGACCACAGGTCTGCGGCCTCCCGGACGGCGTCGCCCAGCATCGACGACGGACCGGCGAGCACCAGACAGCCCGCCTCAGGCTGGGCCACACGAATACGCAGCTCGTTGAGAGCGTGCAGCACCTCGATCCGGCCCTGCGGATCCCACAGGTCCAGCCACACCACGCCCGGCAAGGGCAGGGAGCGGCGCAACCAGCGATCCACGTCCCCGGTATCCGGTACAGCCCAGGCCTGCCCGGCTCTGCGGCACCAGAGCTCAGCCCTCGACCGGAGGTCGTCCAGTTGCAACCGGGACTGCGCGGCCAGGAACACCACGGAGCCGACGCCACGAATCCAGTCGAGGTGACGCCTCAGGTCGGCCCAGACCTGATCCGCGCCGACAGCAGGCAGCGGCGGTGAGGTGCCTCGCTCAGTCCGGCTCATCCAGGAGCCTGTCCAGGAGTGGGTGGACCCCATACCAGTCCACGTTCCCATTGCGGTAGCACAGCACATGCCCCAAGGCTTGAAGCAGCCAGGCATCAGAGGCCTGAGCATGCGAGTAATCCAGTTGCTGAGTCCTTTTGACGTTGCGCAGGATCTCCCATTGCTCTTGCGCCAACGCAACAGCGAGCTGGGAACGCAATCGCCGCTCTACCTCGTCGATCTCCTCAGGGCGGACGGGAAGTGGGCCCTCTTTGAGCAGCAGGGAGGAAACCAGGCGGAAGAGCTCGCGGAACAGACCTCCGGAGGAGCGGATGATCCGGTCAGCCTCCCTACCCAGGAGCCGTTCGAGATCGCCTCCCGGAGCACGCTTAGCAAGTACCTTGCGCAGCAGGTCGATGCCCTGCCGACAGTCGCTGCCGTCTCGCTCACGCACCTTCACATTGAGCACCGGCCAGATCTGGCTATCCCAGCCGATGGGCTTGACATAGATGGGAACCGTGTAGATTACGTGCATTCGTGGCAGCGCCAGCTCCGAGGCATATTCCGAGAACAGCGCCTCCACCGATTCCTGGACCCTAGTAAAATTCGCGGTTCTTCCTCTGAAATGGTCAATAGAGTCAACGATGAAGACCGGGATTCGCCCCTCGGGCATATCCTTCACCATGGCCTCAAAGAAACTGTGCATCTCCCGCCGGAAAGTCAGGCGATTCGACTTCAACGCATGTGCGACACTGGACTGGAATGATTCGTCATCGCGCAAGGCCATCTTGACCTTCAGGCTCACGGGGCCTGCCTCGGTAGAGATGTTGGGTTCCACGCTGAGGTCAAGGCGCGAAAGCAGATCCCGCATCCGCTCGCGCAGGCTTTCTCTAGGCACCTCTGCGGCTTCACAATTGTCCACAAAACCAGCGGCCAATCCTATGAAGAATGCCCCAGCCTCAAGAGGCAGCTCCGTATTGAAATAGTCTTCGACATCACAATAGACGGGCACATAGAGATTACGATCCAGTTCGCGTTCCAACCTCAGGAGCTCAGTGGTCTTGCCCGCCCCCCGGTATCCCGAGAGCAGCTGGACCGAGCCGCCGGTGGTGAAGTCAATCGCCGTGGCCATCTCGCGGACCAGATCCGGACCCGCTGGCCCGTCGGGCTGGTCGTAGATCGGCACATAGTACCGGTCGTACTCCTCCTGCTCAGTTAGCTTTTGCGCCCCCTGATGTAGGTTCAAGGCCCGGTAGAAGGCCTTGCGGTACTCCCGGTCGGTCTCGCCCATGCGGCGATTCTATCTGCTGGACTCGCACAAAAATTCAACCGAGCTTCCGCAACTGACCTCTCTACAAGGCCGACCCCATGCACATCCCAGACGCACAGGGCAGGTAGCCATCAGGCGAGGAGGCGCTGGTAGGCCTCGACCATGGGGCCGATGCCCTCCTCCCAAGTGGGTAGCGGGGCGAGTTGCTTCCGGTAGGACAGTGCCGCCGAACGGTCCAGCCGCGCCAGGAAGGCTCCCAGCTGGTCTTTGGGCGAGGTGAGCACCAGGTCCCCAGCCAGCGACCCCAGGCGGCGGCGCACCTCGGGAACGTCGGAGGCCAGGACCGGAACTCCCGCAGCGAGAGCCTCGAACAGCTTGTTGGGCGAACCCCATGCATAGGACTGTGACAGAGTCTCGATCAACGCGAGCGACATGTCAGCGCCCGCCACCACCGAAACCACCTCATCGGGTGGCACCGGATCCATGCGGTGAATGAACGGCGACCGCGCCGCCGCTTCCTCGACCAGGGACTGCATGTCCCCCGCCCCCACGAACAGGACGTGATGCCTGGCCCCTGCCGCGAACTCCTCAAGAATGAGCGGAATGTTTCGTCCCTCGGTCAGGTGACCGGTGTGCACGAACAACACCTCGTCGTCACGCAACCCCAGTTCGCCCCGCAGGTCACGGGCGGGGCGCCCACGAGTCACCTTTGCCGGATAGTTGACCACCACCAGAGGCCGCGCGATCCGGTAGTGGCCGGCGTACCAGTCGGCGATCTCGTCGTTGACGGCGGTCACCACCTGGCAGCGACGGATGAAACGGGCCTCCACCTGCTCGGCGAGGGTCTTCTTCACCCCGGTCATGGTGGGGGTGCGGGTCTCGAGTTCGTGGGGGTTGTAGACCAGCGGGGCCTTCGCACGTTTTGCGAGCGCCCACGCCAGGGGCAGCGCCCAGACGGCGTGCGCACTGACGACGGCGATGTCGGCGTCGCGGTAGCCCCGGTAAACCTCCTGGAACCAGCCCCCGACCTTCTGGAACCGGCTCACGAGGGTGTCGTGTTTCGGGGTGGGGCTTCCGACCCGGTCGATCACGATGCCGGGTTCTACCGGTTGCAGACCAGAACGTTCATCCACCTGCAAGCCCACCAGCCGGACCTGAACGCCGAGGTCCGCTGCCACCAGGCTGCGTGCCATCCGCATCAGCCTGGACTCGTTGTCCATGGGCGACTGGTAGAGATGCAGGGCGAGACTCACTTCGGATACCAACCTCTCTTGCGGAGCACGTTGACGCCGTTTCGCAGGAATTGCACGAAACCATAGGAATTCTTGTAGTCGCGGAACGACTTCACGGGCGCGGCCATCAAGTCGTCGAACTCGCGATCCGTGAAGTTCAGCTTCTTGCAGAAGAACTCCCGGTCGCGGCGGATCAGGTCCTCGGTGTAGTCGTTGTGCTCGATCTCCTCGAGGGCCTGTTCGCGGGTGATCTGGCCGGAGTTGATCAGGTCCGACAGGTGCCCGCGGCGCTTGTCGATGTTGAACTTCACGGGGAGTATGTAGCCTTGGAAGAAGCGGGTGAAGATCGACTCGAAGTGCTTGCCCGGGTAGGGGCGCCAGTCCAGCTGCTCCTGCATCTGTTTGACCGCGGCGGCCTTGTTGTACTCGAAGTAGTTCAGGATACTGACGATCCGCACGCGCGCCACCGTGTTGGTGTAACCCAGTTCCGTGAACCCGAAGTGCGGGTAGGTGGTGAGTTTCTCGCGCCCGAACTTGTCGTGGACGGCCTTGATGTAGCGCCAGTCGGAGTGCCCGTAGGACCACGACGGGACGCTGATCGCCTCGGTGCGGAAGTTCATGCCGGAGATGATGTACTTGACGCCGTACTTGCGCGCGAACTTCCACATGCACGCCTGGATGGCGTGGTCGGCGGGCACGTCCGCGTCGGGGGTGGAGGCCAGCAGGAAGGCGCGCTGGAGGTCGTAGAACTGGCGCAGGTCGAGGACCTCGGTGACCAGGTCGAGGTCGAGGGCCTTGACCGTCTTCTCGACGTTGCTGACGGCCAGTTCCGTGTTCCAGCCATTGTCGACGTGGAACGCGAGAGGTCGCAGCCCCAGCTCCTTGACCTTGACCGCAACCGACGTGGAATCGACGCCGCCGGACAGGCCGATCAGGCAGTCGTAGCGCTTCTTCGCGCCGGCCTCCTTGATCTCCTTGACGATGGCGGACAGTTTCGCCTCACCGTCGGCTCCCGTGAAGACCCTGCTGGGAAGCAGTTCCTCGTAGCGGCGGCAGTGGTTGCAGACCCCGCCGACCAACTCCAGGGCCGGGTCGTCGACGCTGCGCATGATGCAGTGGCTGCACTCCAGAACGGTCATCCTCAGCTCCTGTCAGTCGTTGATCTGCGGCAGGACGGCATCCAGTTCCTGCTCCGTCGGGTAGGTGATCAGAACCGCCCGGTGCGGGCCGTAGAAGGTGAACATCGACCCGGCCGCGACGGCGGCGGCCCCCGCGTCCAGGGCAGCGGCGAAGTGCTCGACCCTGCCGGCCCCGCCGTGCGCGATCACCGGAACCGGCACCGCGTCCGCGACGCAACGCACCAGGTCAAGGTTGTAGCCGCCCATCTCACCTTCGCGAGCCATGTCCGTGACGATCAGCTCGCCCGCCCCCAGCTCACAGGCCTGCCGGGCCCATTCGGCGGGTTCGAGGTCGAGGGGCCGTCCCCCGCCGCCCGGGAAGGGGCGGAACCGCTGCTGGTCGTCGACACCGACGTCGATGGCGCCGACCACGGCCTGCCTGCCGTAGTTCTGCGCGGCCGTCGCCACGATGTCCTGCGCGTCGAGCAGACCGGAACCGAAGATGACCTTCTCGACTCCCGCGGAGAGGATGTCGCGCACCTGGGAGTAGGTCTTGATGCCGCCGCCGTAGGCGAGGGGCATGAAGGCCTCGGTGGCGATGTCCTCGATCTGGGCGGGAGTCACCACCGGTTTTCCGCGCCGGGCGGAGATGTCGACGATCACCAGCTCGTCGATGCCCTTGTCGTTGAAGATCTTGACCGTGTTGATCGGATCGCCGATGTAGGTCGTCCTCCCGTATCCCCGGGTCTTCACGACGAAGCCGTCCAGCAGCTGCATCGTGGCTATCACTCGTGCTCTCATGCTCGCCATCCTGCAAATTCGGTCAGCACCGCCATGCCGAAACGGTGGGACTTCTCGGGGTGGAACTGCATTCCCACCACGGAGTCCCGGCCCACGACCGCGCTGAATCCTACCCCGTAGGTCGCGCGGGCCCAGGTGATCCCGCCTTCGTCCAAGGGCGCGAAGTAGGAGTGGGCGAAGTAGAAGCGTCCCGGATCGGGAAGGGCGAAACCGCCGTTCTCGACGGAATGGACGTCCCTCCATCCCATGTGCGGGATACGCCGGTTGGTCACGTGATCCGCGAACGCCTCGCAACGTCCCGGTATCAGACCCAGGCCGGGGAGTTCGCCCTCGGAACTGCCCTCCAGCAGCATCTGCATCCCGAGGCAGATTCCCAGGAGGGGTTTCCCGGCGGCCGCATGGTCCAGGACCGCGTCGGCCATCCCGGATTCCCGCAAACCGGCGATTCCCGCGTCGTAGGAGCCGACCCCGGGAAGAATCAGGTGGTGCTGAGCCGCCACCTCCTCGGGGGTGGAGACCAACACCGGGACGGCGTTGATGTAACGCAACATGTTCATCACGGACCCTAGGTTTCCCACACCGTGATTGACCACACCGATGGCAGCGGCCTGCGTCATGTACTGAAGCCTTTCCAGACCGGCGGACGCCCGGTCCTCCGTAAATCTACCACTGTGAAGCGACGACCTAGCCCGTCATCGCGGGGCTCAGAACCGCCCGCCCAGCACGTCCAGGAACTGCCTGGCCAGCACGGGCATCGCGTGGTGTTCACGCACCCAGGCCACGGACAGCTCCCCCAGCCTGGTTCTCTCCTCCGCGGGCAGGGCGACGGCCTGCCTGATGGCGCGGGCGATGTCGGCGGGATCCTCACCACGGGCGCGGATGGTGGAGCCCGCGTAGACCATGGGTGAGTGCTCGGACGCGAAGGCGTTGATGATCGGGACCCCGGTGGCCATGTAGTCGAAGATCTTGTTGGCCGAGACCCCGAAGGCGTACAACGGGCTGGACTTCGACCCGATGTAGAGGGCATCGCACAGCTTCAGCGACTCGTGCACCTGTGACTTGGGCACGGAGCCCGCGAAGATCACGTGCGCCCCGGAGTCCCTGGCCTGCTTCTCCAGGTCGGTCCGGTACAGGCCGTCGCCGAGGAGCAGCGCCGTGATGGGCTCGTCGCGGACCAGGGCCATGGCGGCGACGAAGTCGTCCATGGCGTTGGCGTTGGTCATGCCGCCCGCGTAGCCGATGACGGAGCGTCCGCGTTCCTTGAGGGAGGCGACCTGCGACGCGAAGGACTCGGGCGCCGGCTCGTGGGGGGCGTCGCTCTCGATGCCGTTGGGAATCGGGATCACGGGGGTGATGATCCCGAGGGAGCGGACGTGGGGCTCGGCGTTGGGCAGGATCGACACGATGGCGTCGCTGTTGCGGTAGGCCGACTTCTCCGCCTGCGCCATCGCCCACATCAGCGGATGCCTCGGCGAATGGCCGCCGAGTTCGATGGGGGTCAGGGGCCACAGGTCGTGGATCTCGTGGACCAGCAGCGCCCCCGACGCCTTGGCGACCCGCTGCGCCAGGTAGGTGTCGAAGGGGTAGGTGGAGGACGCGATGACGGCGTCCGGCCGGACCTCGCGGGCGATCCGCCTGGCGGCCAGCCAACCACGGCCGACGAAGTCCGCCATGCTGAGTACCCGGCCGATGCCGTTGCCGTCGTAGCTGCGGGTCCGGATGAAGCGGAACTCGACCCCGTCGATCTTCATGGGCCTGAGGGGTTCGGCGTCCGGGAAGTTCTTCTTCCGCAGGTGACTGTAGGTGCCCGCCAGCAGGACGGTCTCAGCGCCCAGCCTGGCCCACTGCGTCGCCATCGCGTGGCAGCGGTACTCCATCCCCAGGGTCGGGGATCCGGCGTAGTGGTCGATGTAGAGGATGCGCATGTCAGGACTCGGGACGTTCCAGGTTGATTCCGTCGAGGCCGGAGTGGGCCAGTTCCTCCGCCAGCCGCGCGGCCTCCTCGGCGTTGCGCTGGTGGGTCAGCTTGGTCAGCGACTCGGGGTCGGAGCCGTCGACGGTCGCCAGGAGCACCGGGTCGAGGGCGGGGACGCTGACCCGGCTGATCATCTCGTGCGAGGTCGGGGTGCGGGACTCGTCGTCGCTGAACAGCACCTCGTGCATCTTCTCGTTGGGGCGCAGGCCCGTGAAGATGATCCTTACGTCCTTGCCGGAGCGCTTGATGAGGTCCTTGGCGACGTCCAGGATCCGCACCGGCTCGCCCATGTCCAGGACCAGGACGTCGGCGGGCTCGCCGATGGCGCCGGCCTGGATGGTCAGCTCGCACGCCTCGGGGATGGTCATGAAGTAGCGCGTGATCTCGGGGTGGGTGACCGTGACGGGACCGCCCTGCTCGATCTGACGGGTGAAGGTGTGCAGCATCGAGCCGCGCGAGCCGAGCACGTTGCCGAACCGCACCGACAACCAGTTGCGGCCGGTCTTGCCGGCGTAGAAGGCCGTCAGCTCCTCGGCGAGGCGCTTGGTCTTGCCCAGCACCGACGTGGCGTCGGCGGCCTTGTCGGTGGACACGTTCACCAGGCGCTGGACGCCATACTTCTCGGCGGCCTGCAGCACGTTGAGGGTGCCGACGGTGTTGGTCTTCCAGCCTTCGAGGGGGTACTGCTCCAGCATCGGGAGGTGCTTGAGGGCGGCGGCGTGGAACACCACGTCGGGGCGGTGGTCGGCGAAGACCTTGTCGAGGGCCTCGACGTCGCGGATGTCGCAGAGCACCATGTTGGGGGTGTCGAGCAACCCCTGGTTATAGATGGATAGCTGGGTGCCGTGCAGCCCGGACTCGTCGCGGTCCAGCATGACGAGCTCCTTGGGCCCGAAGCGGTGCACCTGGCGGGCCAGCTCGGAGCCGATGGAGCCGCCGGCCCCGGTCACGAGCACCACCTTGCCGGACAGGTAGTCGGCGATCTCCCCGAGGTTGGTCTTGATCTGGGCGCGGCCCAGCAGGTCGGTGACGTTCAGCTGGTGCAGGTCGCCCAGGCCCACGCGTCCCGAGACGAGGTCCTTGGTGGACGGCATCACGAGGGTCTCCAGGCCGGCCCCGTCGGCGAGCTCGGAGATCTCACGCATGAACGTGCGGTCCGCGGTCGGGATGGCGACGATGAGCTTCTCAACGCCGTGCTGGCGCGCGATGGCGACGATCTGCTCCCGGTTGCCGAGGACCTTGGCGCCCTGGATGTGCAGATTGCTCTTGGCCGGGTCGTCGTCGATGTAGCCGACGATCTCGTACGGGGCGTCGGGGTCGTAGGCCAGGAGACGTCCGAGCTGCTGGCCCGCGTTGCCCGCGCCGTAGACGAGGACCGGCTCGCCGTCCTCGTGACGCTGGGCGGAGCGGCTGACGGTGCGGAACAAGAACCGGCCCGCGGCCATCAGCACCAGCGCCGCCAGGGGCACGGTGAAGGTGACCACCCGCGGATAGCCCGAGGGGGCGAAGAAGACCGAGAAGACACCGAGCACCAGCCCGATCCCGAGGGTGATCAGGGCCAGGAGGGCCGACTCCTCGAACGAAGCGATGGCGTGACGGCCACGGTAGAGCTTCGTCAGCAGGCCGACGATGACCTGCAGGGCGACGGCCGCGGCGGCGTACTGGATGACGAACTGCGTCTCCGGCCGGGCCAGCGTGAAGGTGTAGCGCGCGAAGACAAGAGCCATCGCGGCGACGCACCAGCTCGCTCCGTCCCACAAGGCCAGTCCGGCTCGGAGGAGACCGGTTCGGGTGGTCATGGTTCGCAAAACTCCTCCTGAAGGACGGTCGACGTGGCTGAAGTCTAGCGCTGCACCCCCTCGCACCTCCCAACCGGCGGAGCCGGGAAACCGGGAGGGCCACGGTGCCAGACCATCATGGTCCGGCCGGCCAGTGCGACCAATTATTGGACGGTCCTCCTTATCAGGGCGCTTTCGTAATAGGTTTCAGGCCCTAAGTAGTTTTTATTACCCGGAGCTGAATTCAATGGAAAAGCGTGCGCCCAAGCAGGAGAGCTTCAACTCCCGCAACTATTTCATCCTGGCGGCCATCGGGTCGGCCGTGGGACTGGGCAACATCTGGCGCTTCCCCTACGTGGCCTACTCGAATGGCGGCGGGGCCTTCATCCTGCCCTACCTGATAGCGCTGCTCAGCGCGGGCATCCCGCTGCTGTTCTTCGACTACGCCATCGGGCATCGCTACCGCGGCTCGGCTCCGCTGGCGCTGCGGCGGCTCGGGAAATGGACGGAGACGCTCGGTTGGTGGCAGGTGATGGTGTGCTTCGTCATCGCCCTCTACTACGCGGCGGTCGTGGCGTGGGCCGGGATGTACACCATCTTTAGCTTCACCCAGGCCTGGGGCAGCGACCCGAAGACCTTCCTGATGCAGGACTTCCTGCACGTGGCCGAGACCCCGGGCGTCGGCTTCGACTTCGTGCCCTCGCTGGTCATCCCCATGGTCGTGGTGTGGGCGGTGACGCTGATCACCATCGCCCTGGGCGTCAACAAGGGACTGGCCATGGCCAACACCGTCTTCATGCCGCTGCTGGTGGTCATGTTCCTGATCCTGGTGGTGCAGTCGTTGTTCCTGCCCGGCGCGGCCGATGGGCTGAACGCCCTGTTCACCCCCGACTGGGGCGCCCTGGGCAACCTGGGGGTGTGGGCTGCGGCCTTCGGGCAGATCTTCTTCTCCCTGTCGGTCGGTTTCGGCATCATGACCACCTACGCCTCCTACCTGAAGCGCCGCACCGACCTGACCGGCTCCGGGCTGGTCGTCGGCTTCGCGAACTCCGGTTTCGAGCTACTGGCCGGCATCGGCGTCTTCGCGGCTCTCGGGTTCATGGCCCAGGCCTCGGGCCTGGGGGTCAATGAGGTCGTCGACAAGGGCCTGACCCTGGCCTTCGTCGCCTTCCCGACGATCATCTCTCAGGCACCCCTCGGACCGCTGATGGGCGTGCTGTTCTTCGGCTCGCTGACGGTGGCGGGCATCACGTCGCTGCTGAGCATCGTCGAGGTCCTCGCCTCCGCGGTGCGCGACAAGCTGGGCATCCCCAAGGTCCGGGCGACGCTAGCCATCGGCATTCCGCTGGCGATCATCTCGACGGCTCTGCTGTCCACCACCACGGCGCTGTACTTCCTGGACATCACCGACGAGTTCGTGAACAAGTTCGGCATCCTGGCGGTCGCTTTCGCCTGCGTGATCGCGGTGGCGTGGATCGTGCGCAAGCTCCCGGTGCTGAGCCGTCACCTCGACCGGTTCTCCAGCTTCCGGACGGGTAAGGCGTGGGTGGTCTTCATCGGGGCTATCGTGCCCGTGGCGCTGGGGTCCATGCTGGTCACCGAGTTCCTCGACAAGATCGGCAAGCCCTACGAGAACTACCCGCTGTCGCTGCTGGCGGTCTTCGGCTGGGGCATGGCCGCGGTGCTGATCGTCGCGGCCGTGGTCCTCACCCTGATCCCCTGGCGGCGCAGCATCACAACCGACTTCGACGAGCACGACAACGAGCACGAGGTGTCCGAATGAGCATGCCAGCCATCGTCATGATGATCGTCGCCATCGCCGCCCTGTGGGGTGGGCTGGTGGCGGCCACTGTGAATCTGTTCCGCCGCCCCGACCTGTCGGCCCAGGACGACGAGATCTCGCAGGGCGCGTGACGAAAGAGGACTACCCCCAGGCTCACGTAGACTTTGGGCCATGAAGACGCGGGAGCCGAAGAGCAAGGCCTACTCGATTGGGATGTTCCTGGCCATCAGTGTGCTGTGCGGGATACTTATGTCCGGGCTGGCCTTGCCGCTGGTCGCCCTCGCCGGAGGCTTCACAAAGACGGCCGCCGACTCGATGCAGTACCTGCCGGCCGAGTTCCAGACCCCACCGCAGTCGGAACGCTCCCGCATCTTGATGTCCGACGGGTCGGAGTTGGCGACCTTCTTCGAGGAGAACCGCACCTACGTCTCCCTTGAGCAGATCTCCCCGCTGATGCAGAAGGCGCAGATCGCCATCGAGGATCACCGCTTCTACGAGCACGGCGCCATCGACATCCAGGGCCTCGGACGTGCGATCGTGCGCACCCTGTCGGGCTCCACCCAGGGCGCCTCCACCTTGACGCAGCAGTACGTGAAGCTGGTCCAGGTCGAGACGGCCAGGGACCGCGGGGACGAGGCGGGCGTGCAGGCAGCGCAGGCGGTCAGCATCGAGCGAAAGATCCGCGAGATGCGCTATGCCATGGCGGTCGAGGAACGGTTCAGCAAGAACGAGATCCTGGAGCGCTACCTGAACATCGCCTACTACGGCGACGGCGCCTACGGGGTGGAGGCCGCCGCGCACCACTACTGGGGCATCAGCGCCAAGGACCTGAGCCTCGCCCAGGCCGCGATGCTGGCGGGCATCGTCCAGAACCCCGTCGCCTATAACCCGGTGAAGTTCCCCGAGAAGGCCATCGAGCGCCGCAACCAGGTGCTGCGGCGGATGGCCTCCTCTGAAGTGGGCGCGGTCACGAAGGAGGAGGCCGACGCCGCCATCCAGGAGGGCTTCGACGCCTCCAACGTGCAGTCCACCCCGAATGGCTGCACCGCCTCCCAGTTCCCGGTCCTCTGCGACTACGTGGTGCGCACCCTGATCTCCGACCAGATGGCATCGCTGGGGTCCACCACCGAGGAGCGAACGAACCGGCTGAAGCGCGGCGGCCTGACCATCCAAACCCTCATCGACCCGAAGGCGCAGCAGGCCGCGGAGGACGCGGTCGCGAAGACCGTCGGCCCCACCGACCCGGTCTGGGGTGGTTCGGTGCTGATTCAGCCGAGCAGCGGGCTGATCGTCGCCATGGCGCAGAGCCGCACCAAGCTGGGCAGCGGCGAGGGCGAGACCTGGCAGAACGTCAACGTGTCCACGCAGTACGGCGGCATCGAGGGCTTCCAGGCTGGCTCGACGTTCAAGCCGTTCGTGATGGCCGCTGCCCTGAAGGACGGGGTGGGGACAAACACCACCTTCAACTCCCCGAAGCAGATGCAAGTCAAGGGGATGAAGTTCAAGAACTGTGAGGGCACGTTCACGTCAGGCTCGTGGGATCCGAAAAACTACGACGGGGACTACGGCACCATCGACATGCTAAAGGCCGCCCAGAAATCGGTGAACACCTACTTCGTCCAGCTGGAGGCCAAGGTGGGCATCTGCGCCTCCATCGACATGGCCCAGCAGCTCGGGGTGAAGCTCGCTGACGGGACCGACATGCGCAGCATGGCGAGCTACCCATCGTGGGTGCTGGGCACCTCCTACGTGACGCCGCTGTCGATGGCCGAGGCCTATGCCACCTTCGCGAACCGCGGCACGCACTGCAACCCGATCATCCTTGAGAGCGTCCAGGCCAAGGACGGCAACAAGATCGAGGTGCCGTCGGCCGACTGCAAGCAGGTGCTTGACCCCGAGGTAGCCGACGGCGTCAACTACGTCCTGTCGACGGTGATGACCCAGGGGACCGGCCAGCCGGCGCAGCTGGGGGACCGCAGGCCCACGGCGGGCAAGACCGGCACCACCGACGACGCCATGTCGGTGTGGTTCGCCGGGTACACCCCCGACATGGCGGGCATCTCCTTCATCGCCGTCGACAACATCAACTCGTACTACGAGAACCACAGGAAGAGCCTGGACGGGCAGCGGATGTCGACCGGCAGAGTCCTGCGGGGTTCAGGCGGCGAGGACGCGGGCACCATCTGGCGCACCGCGATGGGCGCCGCGCTCCAGGGTAAACCGGCAACGGAATTCGGCGCCCCGAGCCAGCGGGTGCGGGAGGGCGACAAGGTGCAGGTGCCCAACGTCACGGGCATGGAGTATGACCAGGCGAAGCAGACCCTGGAGGATGCCGGCTTCACCACCGCCGACCAGCCGGTCTACAGCGCCTCCCCGGCGGGGACCTACCTGAAGAAGATCAGCCCGTCGGGGACTGCGCCTAAATCCTCGACCATCTACATGTACGTCTCCCAGGGTCCGCAGCCGACGACCCCGCCAACGGTCGTACCGCCGAGCGCGGCCCCGTCCGATCCAGGAGCCCAGCCGCCCGCCCCGGCTCCCACGGATGGTGAACGTTGATCTCCCCTTTCCGGGTGGCGAAGGGGCTCGCCGCGATCGCGGCGGGCTGCTTCGCCTGGGGGCTGGTGGAGGCCACGCGTTTCCAAGTGCGTCACGTCACGGTGCCGGTGCTGCCCGCGGGTGGCTCTGAGCTGCGGGTGCTGCACCTCAGCGACGTGCACCTGCTGCCCAGCCAGCAGCTGAAGCTGAACTTCCTGCAGTCGCTGGCGGAGTTGAGACCCGACCTGGTGATCAACACCGGCGACAACATCGCCAACGACACCGCCATCGTGCCGCTGATGTCGGCGCTGGGCCGGCTGCAGGACGTGCCGGGCGGGTTCGTGTTCGGCTCCAACGACTACCACCGGCCGGAGTTCAAGAACCCGTTGCGCTACGTCACGCGGGGGCGCTCAGAGGCCTCGGAGGCGCCGGAACGCCTGGCGACGGAGCAGCTGCGGGCAGCGCTGACCCGCAGCGGCGCGTGGCATGACCTGAACGACCGGCGCGCCATCGTCGAGGCCGGCGGGTATCGCATCGAGATGCGCGGCACCGACGACGCCCACCACGACCTGGACCACTACCCCGCTGTCGCTGGACCGCCTAGCAGCGGCGTGGACCTCAGCCTCGGCGTCACCCACGCCCCCTACCGCCGCATCCTGGATGTGATGGCGGCCGACGGCGTGGAGCTGATCCTCGCGGGCCACACCCACGGCGGCCAGGTCTGCGTGCCGGGTTTCGGGGCGCTGACCACCAACTGCGACCTCCCAGCCGACCGCGTCAAGGGGCTGTCCGAGCACCACACCGAGGGACACCACGCCTGGCTGCACGTCTCCGCTGGGATCGGCACCTCGCCTTTCGCGCCGTACCGTTTCGCCTGCCCCCCGGAGGTCACGCTGCTGACCCTGGTCGGGGCTCAGGGGTCCGGCAGCTGAGATCCCATCAGTAGCGACGCAACGCACCCTTCGACAAGAATCAGGCATGATGGCTCTTTTTATCCATTTTCGGGAGAATTTCTTCCAAAACAGCCCTAGTTCGCATACTGTTGGTGCATGCTGTTGTCGTTCACCGTCGAAAATTTCCGCTCCTTCGCAGAGCCTGCCACGCTGGCGATGACGCATCTGAAGACCGTGACACCTCGCGCAGGCACGTCCTGGGAGGATGCAACCGAGCGCGTCGCCGCGATCTACGGCGCCAATGCTTCTGGCAAGACGAACCTGCTGGATGCGATCTGCATGCTCTCGCTGGCATTGCGCTCACCCGGCGTCCCGTCGCTGTGGCAGCCGAACGCCGCCAGCTCAAAACAGCCTGTCACCTACTCCATCGACTTCCTGGCGGACGGGATCCGCCACAGCTATGAGCTGGAGGTTCTGGACTGGGGGATCGGCCGTGAGGTCCTCTACTCCTACCCAAAGGGCAGCCGACGCTTGGTCTTCGCGCGCACACAGCAGGAAGGCGAAGAGGCGGGCAAGCTTGAGAAGGGGGCATCCCTGACGGGCCCCACCGCATCGGTGTGGCGCATCACCAAACCCCGCGCGCTTTTTCTGGCCACCGCTCGCAAGTATGGCCACGATGTCCTGGCACCGGTCGCCAACGCCCTGGCTGCCAGCGTCGGCATGGATTTCATCGCCTTTCGCGACCGCCAGGACGAAGATGTGCTCCGTCGCGCCCTGTACGAAATGCTGGAGGACCCAAGCCAGGCGGACCTCATCTCAGCGCTCTTGCGCGCCGCCGATGTGGGAATCCAAGGCATTGCGATCGAGGCCGAGGAGGTGCCACCTGAGGTCATGCAGACAGTCCGCCGCCTCATCGAGGCCTTCCGAGAGGATGATGAGCCGCTGCCAGAACTGCCGCCCAGCACACGCGACGTGGTCACCTTCAGCCACGAGGGCGAGGACGGAAAGACATTCTCGCTACCCATCCGCCGCGAGAGCGCCGGGACGATTACCTGGCTCACCACAGCCTGGCACGCGCTCAATGTGCTACGCCACGGGACTTTGCTGTTGGTTGACGAGCTGGACGCTAGCCTCCACCCGGGATTGGCACGCTATCTCGTCCAGCTTTTCCTGGACCCCCAGATGAATCCTCACGGTGCGCAGCTGATCTTCACCACTCACGATGTCTCGCTGCTCGGCAACTCCCCCACCCGGCTGCTGGAGCCCCGCCAGGTCTGGTTCACCGAGAAGGACCGCTCGGGCCGCTCGGAGCTGTTCTGCCTGGATGATTTCGATAACCGCGCCCAGAACAACAATGAGCTGCGCTATTTGGCGGGCAAGTTCGGCGCCATCCCAGTCATCGATGAAGTTCCGCTCCTCAACTTCATCGAATCCAACCTTGTAGCAGCCAATGCCTAAAAACCGCAAACAGCGGTCCACAAAAAAGACCGTGCTGATCGCCACCAATGGCCTGGTGACTGAGCGCACCTATCTCAATGAACTGAAAATCAGGGCCAATCGCCTAGGCGATATAAGCGTCACTGTGACTTGCATAAATGGAGATCCCGAAGGGATGCTTCGCAAATTGAAAAGCACCCGTGATACTCAGTACAACGCCTCCGCATATGACGAGGTATGGCTGGTATTCGATGAGGACGGGAAAGATCGCAGTTCACTGTTCGCCAAGTGCAGCCAGCTGAGCACCAGGAGGCAGCATTGGTTCGCAGTCGTCTCGCGCCCCTGCTTCGAGGTCTGGCTGATTGCCCACTACGAGCAGGTACGCAACTACATCACCCAGGCAGACGCTCAAAAACACTTTCATCAGCTAACTCCTGGAACCTCCGGTAAAAGCATCCCGCAGGACTTTCCCTATGGCAACATGGGATTCGCAGCTAAACGCTGTCATCTGCAGGGTGAAATGCAATTACCTATTGAGGATCTGCCGCCATCTCCTGGAAGCGGGATGCCCCACCTTGTGAAATCACTCGGCCTGATCTAGCAGGTCTCCGACAAGACGTGGATTGCTGGCATCATTCACCTCGTGGCTGTGATGGCAATGCACTTCAATAGCACTGGGGTTTGATCATTCGTAGATGAACGCGCCTTGAGGTGTGAAGAAGGTCAGGAGGATCAGGTCTGAGCCGCCGACTATCTCGCCGACGCAGTCGCCTGGCAGCCGCCAGGTGAGGGTGGGGTCCTCATTCAGGTCGACGTGGAACGGCCGGCCCCATGCCTGAGTGCCGGCGGCCTCGTAGGAAGCGAACAGGTCGTTCAGCCTGGCGGTATTCTCCGCGGACTCGGCCTCGGGCGTGAACAGGGGGAAGGAGATGTTGTGGATGCCGCCCGACTTGCCGCCGAACAGCACCACCCGCCTGGATCCGGCCGGGAAATCGACTATGAACTCCCAGGGCCTGTCGGTCGGCGACCATCCGAGCCCAGTCACCGCGTCCCGGAACACGTCGAGGTCAAGCGGCCAGGACAATCCGGCTAGCTGATCAGCCCACGCCACGAAGTCTTCAGCACTCAGCGGGTTCATGACCCCTCCTTGGGACCGGACAGCCAACCACGACGCCCCCTGCGCCACTGTATCTTGACCAGGGCGTGTCCTTACACTGGTTACATGGTCAAGTCGACGTCTCTCTTGAATCATGATCTCCTCGTCGTCCAGCAGACCCGCGCCGGTGCCTCCACCGAATTCAGCATCGAGGATGCCCAGGGAGCGCTGATCGGCCTGATCAGCTGCACGCAGAAGAGTGGTGTCCGCCAGTTCTTCGGAGGCGCCCGGGAGTTCGACCTGCTGGAGGCCGACGGCACCCGTCTGGCACATCTCAGCGACGACCGAAAGATCTGGCGGGACACCTATACGCTGCTGCGGGCGGACGGCTCCCAGCTGGCGACCGTGAGCAAGCAGGCAAAACTCTTCTCCCGCCGGATCACCACCACGCTCACCACCGGAGAGGAACTCCTGGTGGAGAGCAAGGGCAGCTTCTCCGATCGTGAGCTCAATATCACCAGCAACCGCAGCGGGAACGTCGTCGCCCAGGCCAGCCGGGAGCGAGTCGGCTTCGCCGAGGCTCTTCGCGGACATGACCGCTACGTCCTCCACGTCCCATCGCTCTCCCCAGAGCTGCGACTGGCCATCCTTGGAACGGTGGTGGCGCTGGACATGATGCGAGCCAAGGAAGAGGCAGCAGCAGCGAGCAGCAACTGACAGCTGGCCTTTCAGCCACCATGGGAAGACGGGGCCGCGGAGGTCCTGTCAGTGGACACCAGCCGGAACTTTGGCCGGAAACGGTGGATACTGGGACAGTGAGTGATCCGACTGACATCTGCCCCTGCGATACCGGCCGCCCCTACGAGACGTGCTGCGGTCCGATCCATGAGGGCCGGCCTGCGGCAACCGCGGTCGCACTGATGCGATCACGGTACAGCGCCTACGCACTCGGCCTGACGGACTACCTGCTGGAGACCTGGCATCCGAACACCCGGCCCGAGACAATCGATCCTGAACCCGACTTGCGATGGACCGGCCTGATCATCGAGCACAGCGGAGCCGGCAAGGCCTGGGACGACGAGGGCATGGTCTCATTCTCCGCGGAATGGCAGGAGGGCGGCCAGATCGGCGTGATGCGTGAGGTCAGCTCCTTCCTGCGGGTCGACGGCCGCTGGTTCTACGTCAACGGCATACCCCACACCTGAGATTCCCTTCCCCGCCGGCACCCCGTCGATGGGCGGCCCGCCACAGCACCCCCAGGGGAAGACGAGCCTTTGACGGATCCCGCCGATGGGGGCGGGCCCTCTACAGGGGTGCGGCGTTGATCTCTCGCGCCCACGCCACCACCGCCGGCAGCGGATGAGAGCGGGCGGCCCGCAGCCGTGCCCGCCACATATCGCCCCATCCCGACTCGCCGCCCGCGTGCCTCAGCAGGGCCAGCGCGACGGCACCGCCGACGGCGTCGCCGCGTCCCAGCAGCTCGTCGATGACGACCGCGAGGTCGGCCCCCAGCTTCATGGCCTGGAGCTCCGTCACCACCTCCCAGGTGATCCTCAGCACCTCGTGGGCGCGCAACGGATCGGACACGGCCTCGGCGAGGGCGGCCAGGTCGGCCAGCGGGTCGGCCCAGTTCGTGGCGGCCAGCAGCACCCGCCAGTGCTGCTGGGCAGCGTGCGGGAACGGCGCCAGCACCCTCGCCAGCTCCTTGAGCTGGGCTCTGTGCTCCATGCTGCGTCGCGGCCTGCCGGAAATGAGCGCGGAGATCACGTCCTCCAGCAGGCGCTGGTGGGCGAGGTCCTCCGTGGCGGTGTCCGACTCGTCTGCCGCGGCCACGGCGATCCCGGCCACCGCCACCAGCAGCAGGCCCCAGCGCAGGCCCGACCCCACCCCTCCCAGGGCCTCCACCGCCGCCTTGCGGACGGGGATCTCAGGCGAGTCGAGCAGCTCGACGATCCGGCTGGTCACCTTCGGGGTCCAGAACCCCCAGCCGGGCAGGGCGAGCACCAGCTCCGGATCCGGGGAGGCCGCCACCAGGACCTCGCCGAACCGGCCCCGGTGCCGGAGCGCCATCAGCGACGGGGCGATACGCGCGAGGACGAGAGCCTCGTCGCGGCCACCGGCGGCGGCCTCAGCCAGCGCCTCCCAGGCGCGTTCCTCGTCAAGGACCTCGACCAGGCTGGCCGTCGCCGCGAGCCGCACGTCGCGGTGCGTACTGAGGTCCAGGGCCAGGTCCGCGAGAGTCTCCACGGCCCCCGGGCAGTGCAGGCGGGCGATCTGCCGCACGGCGAGCTTGCGGATGCCGACCTTCCGCCATGTGTCGGCGGCCACGACGGCCAGGGCATTGGCCGTCTCGACGGGCGGCAGCTCGTCGATGACGCGGGTGGCGGCCTTCATGGCGACGGTGGCCAGGCCGCTATCAAGCAGCTCCAGGAAGTCGGTGAGCGACCACTCCACCGCCGGCGAGCGCAGCGCCGCGACCAGTTGCGCCTCCTGGATCTCAGGTTCAGCGTCACCGGGCGTGAGCACGCCGGGCACGAGCCAGGGAAGACGCCGCAACACCTCGACCGCCGCGAAACGCTGCCAGCGGGACTGGCTGCTGGTCTCGTCGGCTATCAGCCGGGCGAGGTCCAGCGAGTAGGGACGGCTCTGTTCGGGCAGCCAGCCCGTGAACGGCCCAGGCGCCAGCGCCACATAGGGGGTGTCGCCGTGCAGCCGGCCGGCGACCGGGGTCTTGCGGTGGAGGAACCCGGCCAGGTCCGGGCGGTGGCGGCAGATGCTCTCCTGAACATACCTGAGGGTGACGAAGGACGGATCGAGCCTCAGCAGCGCCCCCAGGCGTTCCCCGCGGGTCCTGCGGGGACCCAGCCAGATCTGGGCGGCGGTCTCCAGCATCGCGCGGTCATGCGACTTCAGGGCACGGCGCATGATGCCGCTGATCTCCGGCAGGTCGTACCGCCTGGGGCCAAGGAGCGCTGCGAGTCCCTTCGCCAGCTGGTACTCGTCGCGGTCGGCCTCAGCCTTCATGGTCTCCAGGAAGCCCGCCGCCAGGATCTTGCCGGCGGCCGCCGGGATGGGCAGGGGCACCGGGATCCTCGTCCGGCCGGCGGTGGCGGAGCAGGGGTCGGGTAGGGCCTCCAGCAGCGCAATGGCCTCCTGGAGGTCCCCGCCCTGCTGGGCGCGATGGATGACCAGCCGCCAGAGCGCACCCCGCAGATACGCGAAGGTCGCCGGCGACGTGTCCCGGGCGGCGGCCAGCATCGCCGCCAGCTTTCCGAGACGTTCACCCGCAATCCGGGCAATGATGTCGCCACTGGCGACCGCGAGTGCCGATACGGCCGTATTGCGCACTGGGTCCTGCTCGGTCACCAGGTCGTCGATGTGGGCGAAGGCGATGGTGATCGCCTGGGGTTCACGGCTGTACAGCGCAGCGGCGAGGATCGCATACCAGGCGGCACCACGCTCGTCGCTGTTGGTGGAGTTCAGGAAGGGCCCGGCGACGGCGAGGGCCTCGCCGGGAGCGAGGTGGGCGGCGAGCCTCAGCTGGTCCTCCCAGCCCTGGTTGGTGGGCATCGCCGCCATGCGGGCCGCCTCGGCCTCCCGCAGGTCCTTGGGCATGACGTCGAGCAGCTCCCCATCCCATTCCCGGTTCCGCAGCTCGACGTCCTCGTAGGCGTCGGCGAAGGCCTGGGCGCGTTCGCTGGGGGCCAGTGCCCGCAGGTACGCCGCCATCGCCTGGTCGTCGGTGCGTTCGGCCCGCAGAATGGTGGCGCGCTGCTCCCGGTTTAGGAGTTGGAGACGCCTGCCCACCTGCCGGCGGAGACGCTGCGCATCCCAGGGGTCGTCGAAGACGGTGGCGGCCAGGACCTGGACCATCTCGCCGGGGGCTGCGGCCAGCAGCGGCCCGGCGACGGCGTAGAACGGCTCGGGAAGCCCCTGCGACCTCTCCACCTCCGCGAGAAGCAGCGCGAGCTCCCGGGGCCGGATGTGCGTCAGTTTTCTCAGGGCCGGTGCGGCCCACTGCCAGGCAGCGGCACGCCGGTCGGCCGGGGCGTCGGTGACGCGGCGGCGCAGCTCGGCGAGGAAGACGTCAGGATGCCGCTTGACGAGGGAGGCCAGGTTCGGCACCAGGTCCCCCAGCTCAGGAAGATGCTCCGTAACCGTCGCGGAGTCGCAGGCCACCAGCAGACTGGCGCGCTCCCGGTCCGTGATGGGAGCCGTCAGGAGCGCTGCGGCCAGGTCGTGGTGGCGTCCGTCGATGAGACGGCGGCGCAGGCGTCGCCGCTCCCCGACCGGGCATACCACGTACTGGGCGGCGAATGCCTCGGGATCGCCGGCGTCGAGGGGCAGTGAGTTCACGGCGCAGAGCCGGACGCGGCGCGAGGGATGGGCGCTGAGGGCCCGCAGCCGGGGCTCGTCGCCCAGCGCCCGGGCCGCGACGACCGCCAGCAGGGCGTAGTAGTCGGATTTGCCGGTCAGGGCGTTGAGCAGCACCGGCAGCCTCGGGTCGTCGGCGTGCGAGCGGACGAGTGTGACCACGCGATGCACCCGCTCGGAGTGCGACGCGACGGGCAGGCTGCGGATCAAAGCCGGCAACGAGGGCAAGGACACTCGCTGAGGCTATCGGATCCCCCGGCATATCGGGTCGCTGGTCTCTCTGATGGGCGGAGCGTGAATTGGCCAAACCCAGTCTCAGGCTCAGATCCCTGGAGTGCCCGGCGTTTCGTAGACAGCGGCGAAAAAGCCGGAGCTGTGGCCGACGCGGAGCAGGTGTTCATTACGGCCGCCGTCGGGGCAGATGTCCCCGATTTCCCGGCTGCCCAGCGGTTTCAGGTCGAGGCAGGCGTCGTCCGCCAAGAGGTGTAGCCTCTCTGGATCAGGTCGTATTGTTTATCTATGGCGTTCAACATCAAGAATCAGCGGGTCTGCAACCTGGTTCGTGAGGCTGCTGAGCGCTTCAACACCACCCAGGTCGAGGTCATCGAGAAGGCCTGCAGGAGCTGCTCCACAGTGAGGAGCAACGCAGAAAAGAACGCTGCGAGCGGACCATGGCGGCTGTGGATGCCATCCATGCGAGCACGACTGATGAAGTCGCAACGGTTGAGGCCGAGCTCAAATTGATCTTCGAGCGTTATTTGCATGAATCCCCGGATGGTAGCTGGCATGTCGATGTTCAGGCTGTTCGTGCGGATGGAGCCCCTGAGGCCGAACTGCGTCGAATCGCTGACGGCTTCAACTCAGTGCTGGGTAAGGCCGTTTTCCCTGAGGGGGACGACAACGGGTCAGGTGGTCAAGGTGTCAACCCGGAATATGCGTTCGGGCCAAGGGAGTGGGCTGTGTGCACCCTTGACTACGTTGTTCCTGGTGCGGGTGAAGGTCTGTTGGGAGGAGGAGTCTACGCTTGGCTCAAGAAGGGCAAGTACGCGAAAGTCGCCTCTTTCTTACTGCGTGCCGTCGCTCCGAGGATGCTTTTGGGCGGAGGTGTCGGATTGGCCGTTAACCTCGCTGTTGGTGCTAGCTGGTGTTGGATAGGCAAGAACTGATGACAACTCCTAAGCAGTCTGTTCCTGGTCCCCTCAAAGTGGCGGTGTTCCTGAAGCTGGGAGCGGTCCGCCTGACGATGGTGTTGATCGTCTTCCTCATCTTTTGGGGTACCGGATGGGTTCCGGTGGCGACGGCGGCTCAGATCGCTGGATTGCTGGGTCTGGTGGTGCTCGGGATGACAGGGTATGAGGTGTTCGTTTCGTCGGCGGACCGTCCGGGTACCGGCTTCGTGATTGTGACCTCGGTGCTCATGGTGGTTTGCTTCGCTTTCCCGCTGTGGGGAACGGAACAGCTCTGGCCCACAGTCCTCAGCTCAGCGACCACCGGATTGCTGCTGACCCTCCTGCACCGCCATCGGTAGTTCACCTGGTCAAGCTGAGGACACGTAGCCTCCGATTGCCGGGACCGGCTGAGGGTCGGGTCATCAGGGATCGTGGCCTGCCGGAAAACGCCTCAGGGACCCTGGGCGCCCCGATGTCGAGAGGTCAGCGTGCATCACGGTTCAACGAGTCACCACGCCATTCTCGTAGGCAAGGATCACAAGTTGGGCGCGATCCCACGCGTTGAGCTTCTTGAGTAGGCGTGAGACATAGCTTTTCACAGTCGACAGGAAGAGATTCATGGCTTCGACGATCTCGCTGTTGCTTAACCCCTCGCCGATGTTGCGCAGCAACTCCCGATCCACGTTGCTGAGGACGGCGACAGCCTTCGACTGCTGGCGTGCTGGCTCATACCGCTGAAGGACCCGGGTTGATAAGGGTAGGGGATAGGATGGATTCTCCTCAGTGAACCTGCTGGATAGCATGAAGCAGTTCGCCCCGAGAACTTGTCTTCAGTAGAAAGCCGGCAACGAGGGCAAGGGCAACGGTACGCCCCCCAGTACCGTCACACGGCTGCCTCGCGACCCATCCACCCCAACACCGTCTCACACTGACGCCTCCGACACACAACACCAGGTTTGGTCTGTTTCCAGTCAATCGGCCATGGATCTCGCGCGGATGGTGTGGGGGAGGCAGTGAGCCTCCCCCACACTGGTTATACGGTCAGGACTTCACCTCGCTGATGATGTTGAACAGACTCTCGGTGATCCGAGTGGACCTGTTCTGCTCCCCCCCTGTGCTGCCCGTGCGAATAGCGACCGACTGACGCACATCCCACAGGAACACGGGCGAGCCACTCTGGCCACCGAAGGTGTCAATCTGGTACCGAAGGCTGTTCGGGAGACTCTCTGTGATGGGACCTGCCATGCCCCACAGCTCTCCCACTGACTTATCGCCCGGATAGCCTCGCAACTCGACGTTAGTGCCGTCGAGACTTGCGCTCTGCCAGCGGTAACCAAAATACCCCACCTGAGGGAAGGATTTGTCGAGTTTCACAATACCCCAGTCCTGCTTGCTATTGCGGTTGTTGATCCAAGAGGTATCAGTCCAAATGCGCGCCGCCTTAGCGGTTCCATAGGGGCGTTTGGCTCCATTTGCGCCCGGACTGTACTCTAGATCGAAGTTCCAGCCATTGTCATTGTAGATACAGTGGCCTGCGGTCACGAGGGTATCGGAAGATACGAGCCATCCCGTACAGTGATGAGTTCCATTGTGCTTGTGCAGGTAGACAATGGCGCGATTCGGAAAATCAGTGGTGTTGGTAATGTGCCGACGGCCGTCCTTGCCGATGATCTTCTCATCTGACTTGCCGCTCGGAGAGTACCCGTCCACGGAACCTTCCGTGGCCCCGGACTCGCGGGTAGCCGCCGCGAGGAGGTCCTGGGGGATGTCCAGCGGATTACCCTGACCATCTACACCGACCGGCGACGCTTGGTCCTGTGATGTTTCGTCGGCCCTGGCCTGGGATGCCGGCCCTACCAGCCCGACTCCTGACAAGCAGAGCAGGAAAGCCCCCACCAGGGGACCCACCTTGCTTAAAGTGGAGTGTTTCGACACTGTCTTATTTCCTTTCTTTGTTGTGGTTAACTCGGCCGCGTGGATGCGTACCGAACCGTGATCGCGGAATCAAACGCCAGCCTTCACCGGTTTGTTCTCGCTGGTTCCACGACTTACGCAGGAGCGGTCTATACCACATCGCGCAGCCTGCGTGAAAAAATGCCTCGATTATCGTGCTTGGACGGTGAAGTCCTGTGCGAACTCTTTATTTTTCGGCACCTCGACGGTGACGCTGGTCTCTGCGTATAGTTCCGAGTCGCAAGCGATAATCAAGATCTGCGACCCCGATGGGATAGCCATATCGAACTCTCCCTCAGCGCCACTGATGATCGCGTACTCCTTAGAGTCCCCTTCGATACGGATGAGGCAGCCTGCCACCGGGGCACCGCCCTCATTCACCACTCGCCCCAGCAGGTGCGATCCCCGGGGTGATGGCTGGGGGCTGTCGGTATCGCTGAACGGAGACGCACTCGCCGTCACACTGTCTTCACCCGACGGGCCGGGTTCAGCAGGCACCCCCCCAGAACAGGAGACCCCTAGCACCGCTGCACCCAGAGAAGCAATCAATAAAACCATCCGTCGAAAATCACTCATCTGTCACCTCCTTAGATTTCAGGGATCCAACAAGACCCACAAACCTCACACTCTGCCACAGGCCCGGCACACTCCCATCCCAGCAAACCACACAACATCTCACACCTTGAGGTTCATGCAAAACTATCATCGCGCCAAACAGAACACCCAACCGGAACAAGTTTGACCAATATTTCTAATGAACTTTCTAGGCCGCTCGATAGTCATTTTCTATCCAGCTATTCATCAACATTAGTAGTGATGACGAGCCAGTTCCTCCTGAAATGCTGCGATAGCCGGCCAAGGACCATCCAGGACACCGTCTATCGTCAGGCCATAGTGACCTTGCAGGGCACGAATGGCGGTGGAACCCATCAAGCCATCCCGGAGCGCATCAAGCTAGTACTGCATCACATCGACGACCTGAGATCCGGCCCCTTCCCCACCACATGCGCGGAAAGGGGGCGTTGACCGACTGCATGTGTCGTGGTCCTTCCACACACCGACGGGGAGAAGGACCGAGCCTGGGGAAGGGGCCGGAAGTTGGGAGTGCTGTCAGTCGCCGTAGCCGCTGACAACGTTCAGTTCTGCCTGGAGTTTCTGGATGGTCAGGGATGGGCCGTCGAGGACCCCGTCCTGCGCCACCCCGTAGCGGGCCTGCAGGGCAGAGATCGTGGCAGGCCCGATCAGGCCATCCACCCCGGCACCCACCATCTTCTGCAGAGCGGAGATCGTGGTCGACCCGCCTGCACTGCCATCTGGCTGCCAGTCCCAGCCGCCGGCCAGCGCCGGATTCGAGTCAGCCTGGGAGGCCGGCTGGCTGTCGACCCAACCCGTCTGTGACAAACCGAAATGCCGCTGAAGCGCCCTCGTGGTGTCGAATCCCCACCAGCCGTCCGTCGCCAGCGGGGCGGCCTTGGCGGGAGCCGCGCCCAGCACATTCGTGGCGGCCAGCACACCCATCGCGGGAACACCGACGGCAGCCGTGGTCAGCACCTGCCGGCGAGACATTCCAGGTCGTTTATCAGTAGTCATTTCCAGTCCTTCGATATAGAAAATCCAGCGAGATGAAGGGGAATAGCCGGCTGAGCCAAGATGGACGCACTCACCCCAGCCGGCTATTCATCAGCATCAGTAGCCATGACGAGCCAGTTCCTCCTGAAGCGCCGTGATAGCCGGCGAAGGACCATCCAGGACACCGTCCATGGTCAGGCCATAGTGGCTTTGCAGGGCACGAATGGTGGTGGGGCCCATCAGACCATCCCGGGGGGCACCAAGCCAGTACTGCATCAAATCGACGACTTCGGATCCGTGCGCGCCCTCATCCGGAACCCAATCCCATCCATCGGGGGTGAGCCCAGGGCTCTGATCCCCGGTGGAGGCAGGCTGCGACTGGATGCGACCCTTATCCCTCACCTTCGCCCCAGGCGCGACGACCTGGCACAGGAAGCGCTTGAACGCCTCAGTCGTCCCACCTCCCCACCAGCCATCCACGCTGATCTTCGCATTCGCGGGAGCCGCGCCCAGCACATTCGTGGCGGCCAGGACACCCATCGCGGGCACACCGATGGCAGCCGTGGTGAGCAGATGCCGGCGAGACATTCCAGGGCGTTTCTCAGTAGTCATTGTCAGTCCTTTCAAGATGTTTTAAGGTGCACGCAACCCAGGGGGAAACGATTGCAGATGTGGAAGGGAATGCAGGAAACCCTCGGGTTACGAGCACAGGGTTTTTATGACAGGCCATCACGGACATGCCAGCCATATTGCACCCGGCAATCAGCCACCGTCAGACTCCCGCTGACCTGGCCTATCCCGGACACCGGCACATATCGGCCATTCAGTTGTACGAATCCCGTTACGTACTGCGCACCGCATGGCTGGGTGCCTACACATCAGGCGGGTGCCCGTGGTTCCGTCAACCGCGGCTTCCGCACCGGCCTTCAAGGGAAGTTTGCTATTGCAACTTCATGCGACCACACTAGGAGACGTGGGAGCAACCTTCAACCCCAGAACCGGTGTTTCTCAATCTTCGCTCGGGCTGAGCTGGGTTTCAGCCCCATCACATGGGGCTGAAACCCAGTCGAAAAAATTCTGAGAAACTCTGCTGACGGGCTGTTGCCACCCCGCATGGATGCGAGCGTTAGGAGAACGACCTCATGAGCGAACCAGCACGAAAGACTCCCCTGTACGTCACGATGGAGGAACCCATCACGATCGGCATGCTCTGCCGCTGCCTCCTGGCCCTGCTGGTTGGGGGTCTCCTCGGCCTGAGCCTGTTCACGCTCGGGGCACAGCTCGACGCCAAGGAGGTGGATTCCTCCGCGGTCGCCTGCGTCGTCCTAAGCTGTCTCCTCATTCCGTCGATGGCGAGTTCGCAGGAAACCGCGCACCCGGCGGTACTGTTCTCAGTCGGCACCGGCGCCCTGCTGGTCTGCCTGCCGCTGTCCCTGATGAACCCAGCGCACTACCTGCTGCCGTGGCTGGGAGGTGCCGCATTCCTCGGAGGCGGGACGGTGCTGTTGATCCGCTTCGCGAATCACAGCTCGACGCCCGGCAGCCACACCCCGACTCTGGGGGAACACGCCTGGTCGGCGGTGGCGGGCCTCCTGGGCGGCCTGCTGGCCTACCTGCCTCTGACGGTCCAGAATATGGCCACCAAGCTGACTGGCGGCAGAGCCGAGGCTGAAACCGTGGGAGCCATCCTGCTGCCCTGCGTCCTGACGATAGGCGCGACGGTACTCGTGTTCTACCTGATCGCCATGCGCAGCTGCCTGGGCATCTTGATCATGGTGGCCAGCTGCCTGGCAACGGCGGTGGTGGTCAGCAGCGCCAAGCAGGACATCCTGGGGGCGATGGTGTTCGGCATGACCGCGATCTCCGCGATAGCACCGCTGCTCGGACCCGGACCGGTCGAGCCCCCGGTCCTGAGGATCCAGGCGCTCCCCGGCTGAATCCTCCGGCCGCTCCTGGACGGCCGCGCAGCGACCTCACCGGGGCCGCGACGCGGCCGTCCGGTGCGCTTTCTCGGTGATCTCGTCAACGGGCAGCGGCCCCAGCTCCACCGTCATGCCGCGGCGTTCCAGGGCCTTGGCTATCAGGAAGTCCGCGATCCTCGGGTTGGCGGGCAGCACCGGGCCGTGCAGATAGGTGCCGATCACGTTGTGGTAGCGCAGACCCTCCTGCTGGTCCTCGCCGTTGTTGCCGGCGCCGCGCAGCACCTTCCCCAGGGGTTCGCTGCCGGCGTCGACGTAGGTGCGGCCGGAATGGTTCTCGTACCCGACGACCTGGCCGAACTCCGGGGATTCGAGGGTGACGTTGCCGATCAGCCGGTCGGTGCCGGCGTGAGTGTCGAGGGGCAGGATGCCGGCTCCTTTGATGACCTTCCCCTCACCGGTGACGAAGGTGCGGCCGAGCAGCTGGTACATGCCGCAGATCAGCAGCATGGGCGCCCCACCCTCGACCAGCTCCCGCAGCGCGTCGATATGCCCCTGGAGGTCCTCCTGGATCTTGTCCTGCCCGGCATCCTGGCCACCGCCGCCGAGGAAGATGTCACCGTCGAGGCCGGTGGGATCGCCAGGATTGTGGTCGACGATCTCGGCGTCGACGCCCCGCCATTGGAGCCGCTTCTGGAGCACGCGCGCATTCCCCCAGTCGCCGTACAGGTTCATGTCGCGTGGGTAGAGCTGGACGATGCGGATCATGCCGCCTCCTGACCGAGAGCCAGGCCGGACATCAGCTTCCGAAGCGCGGTCATGGCGGTGTAGGTGGTGTAGATGCGCTTCGGCTTGCCCGGGTTGAGGGCGGCGAAACGGTCGAGGGCCCGCTGTAGGTCGGCCTCGACTCCACCGACGGGGACATCGTCGTAGGCCAGGCGCAGCGCCATCCCGTCGGCGCGGGTCCCGGTGACCAGGGCGACGGAGTCGAGCGGGGTGAAGTCGACGTCCCACAGCCAGCTGATGTCGCGGCCGTCGGCGTAGTTGTCGTTGATGGCGATCATGTTGTCGGCCTTGCCGTCGGCGAACGACAGCAACGACAGCCTGAAGCCGCTGGGATTCTTCACCAGCACCAGCTCCATCGGGACGCCTCTGTAGGTGATGGTCTCGCCACGCCCGAAGGCGGGCCGAACGTTCCCGAGGGCCGTCAGGAGTTTGTCCGTCGGTACCTTGTCGCCGACGATCTGCCGCACCAGCGTCAGAGCGGCGGCGGCATTGATGAGGTTGTAGACGCCATTCAGCTTCATCTCGACGACGTGATCCGCCCCGTCGATCTCGTAGGTGGCGCGGTGCCCGTCGATGGCCTTCAGCAGCACGTCGGCGCGGGCCTCGTGGTTGGCGCGGGCCTGGCCGCCCTTGAGGGTGTCGTCGGTGGGCATCAGCGCCAGCAGCTCGTCGGTGGTGCCGAAGTAGACGGCCTGAGCCGTGGCCCGTTCCCGCAGCCGGTAGACGCGCGGGTCGTCGCGGTTGAGGACCACCCTGTCGGTGGCGGCAGCGGCGTTCTTGGCGAGCATCTCGGCAGCGGTGTCGATCTCCCCGAAGCGGTCGAGCTGGTCGCGCATCACATTGAGGAACAGGCTCATGCGTGGTTTCACCTGCCGGACGAAGTGCACGGCCCAGGCCTCGTCGAGTTCGAGGACGGCGATGTCTGCGTCGAGTTTGCCGCGCCAGTTGACCAGCGGTAGCAGCTCGGAGATCACGCCCCGGGAGAAGTTGGAGCCGGTGCGGTTGGTGAACACCTTGTAGCCGACCGCCTGCAGCACCTCGGTCACCACCTTGGTGGTGGTGGTCTTGCCGTTGGTGCCGGAGACCAGGATGACCCCCTCCCGGAGGGGCTCCAGGGTGCGTTTGAGGTATCCGTGGTCCATTCTCTCGACCACCAGCCCGGGCAGGGCCGACCCGCTGCCTCGAAGCCGGGCCACTTGTTTGACGATTTTCCCGATCATCGTGCTGATGGTGTGACGAGGCATGAGGGGAATCCTAGCCGCTCGGCGGAAGTCCCAAGCCCGGCGGTCACGGCCAGGAGACAGACGGCGGCGTGGCCAGGGACTCACCCCGGCCACGCCATCCTCCAGCTTTGCGGCCTTTCTCTAGGCCTTTGAATCTATGGTGACTCACTCACCTTCAGGGTCATCGGAGGGTTCTTCAGGCTTTGGCATCTCGGCCTGCTCGGTCCTGCGGCCGACGACGTCGCGCCCCTTCTCGCTGAGCTCCCTGAAGCCGCGGTTGATCTCGTCGACGAACCGGTCCAGGTGGCTGCCCAGCTGTTCGAGGAACTCCCTGGCCCCCGGGGACTCGACGTCCGGGTGGGTCTTGGCGTACTCGGCGCGCTGCTCGTCGTAGAAGGCCTTTGCCCTCTCCCCGACGAGCCCGGCGAAGCCTGCGACGGCGTAGGCGGCGTCCGTCGCGAACTTGATGGTCGTCTCGCCGAGCCGCTCGGCGTTGGTCTTGCCCTGCCCGGCCTCACCGGGCACCACTTCTCCCTCCAGGGGCTCGGCCTGCCCAGGGCTGACCTGCTGGTCCTCGGGCCTTGGGGCTGCCTGGTCGTCGTGCTGTTCCTGGCTCATTGCATCCTCCATATCCATGCTGCGTCCACACTGCCTATTCCAGTGTGACCGCTGCAGGCCGCGGGACAAGGGGGCACCTCCCTGACTCGCCCCTGTCTCGAAAGACCTCACGAGCAGGGAACCACCCGGCTCTGGGCTCTAGGAGTCACGCGCCAACTGGGGGTGGGGCCAGATGGCCCCACCCCCAGTGAGATTACGCGCCGCGGGAAAGAGTCAGAACTTCCCCTCATTGAGTGCCTTCTGCAGCGCCATGATCGAGGAGGACTGTTCTGAGAGAACGCCGTCCTGCGTGGTTCCGAAGTGGGCCTGTATGGCGGTGATGGTGCCTGGGCCGATCAGCCCATCAGCGGCAGCGCCGACTTTCGCCTGCAGTTTGCTGATCACGTCAGCCCCCATGGCCTGACTGTCGGAAACCCACTGCCATCCAGTGGTCAAACCAGGGTTCTGTTTCTTCCATGACTCGGGCTGGCCTGGAACCAGTCCATCAGCCGTGAGCCCGAGCGTCTCCTGGAGTTTCTGGGTGGTCGCGCTCCCCCAGTAACCATCGACGACCAAAGAACCATCCGAGGCAACACCGCCGCTGCTACCAGTATCACTAGGTGCACCACTGTAATCGAGCCCCGGGACAAGACCACCGTCAGTCCATCCTGGGTCATTATTGTAAATTCCTACCGGATAGCCATAATTACGTGCCTCACAGTAAGTTCCATCACCACAGGAAATCCCGATGTGCCCAGGCATGTACATGATGGCTCCCGGAGTGGCTCTGGCCTCCTCAAGCCCAGCGCTCAAACAGGCATTGATCTGTTCCCCAGAGACGCGTGGGAAGGAGATCCGAAGCTGGGAAAGCGACCACTGGACCAATCCAGAGCAGTCAAAGCTAGACGGCCCAGCTTCACCCCAGATGAACGGGCATCCCGTCTTGCTCTCCGCCATTTGGAGGAAATCTGCCCCTGAGGGCGATGCGGCAGCCGGAGTCGCTCCAGCGAGGTTGAGAGCTCCCAAGACTCCCATCGCAGGAGCACCAATGACGAGAGTGGAAAGAATACTCCTGCGGGACATTTGCGATTGCACGATTCTCATTAACACTTCCTTGTCCGTTAAATGACCCATGGCCGCTGGACTCTTCCCCGTACAGACCGATCCCCTGTACGACACCGAATCTCACGACGCTTTTGCGAGCCTAACACCAGGGAAAGTCATTCTCTAAGGAAGCTTCAAGATTCAGCAATCCGATGCCTCGGAGGCAAGCACGACGCTCGACATCACTAGGCACCGCCCATCTATCTGGAACCCAGTCTTGACCTGTAATGGCCTGGCAGGGCTTCTCACATACGACCCGGCCGGCCACCTGCGTCCGTCACCCCAGACAGACCACCACGATGCAACGGACCAGTCCTCCGTCGAGAACTTGCGTCACCATATGAGGCGCCGGGTCGCCTGACCAAGCTTTCATCGCCAGCTTCCATCTTCCGCTTCTTGGAACCTCGCGTTCCAGTGTCACCGCCAGCTCCCGATGACACCAGAGGCCTTCCCCCTGACTCTCCGGAACACCCCCAGAGGCGGCGGATCAGATGAAGCAGATGCGGTCGCGGTCAAGTCGTGAGGCCCGTTCCCCTTGGAGCTCACGCGCCGCGGCAGCTGATCAGGCGACCCGGCTAGGGGCAAGTGCTGGTCTCGTCTTCCAGCCTTACCCCAGCCAATCAAGAGACACTAACCACAGGCAGCGCCTCCTAGAACTTCCCGGAGTTCAATGCCTTCTGCATCTCCTTGATGCAGTCGGATCTCTCCGGAAAGGTTCCATCCAGGGTGGTTCCGTAATGCTGTTGCATCGCTCGGATCGTCTCTGGGCTGATCAGCCCATCCACCGCCACCCCCATTCTCTGTTGAATTGCGCGAATCACCGCCGAACCCGACGCGGCGTCACTGGGTACCCATTCCCAGCCGCTGACCAGCCCCGGATTCGTGGCCTTCCATGCTTGGTTCTGGCCCGAGACCACCCCATCGACGGGAGTGGCGGACAGCTCCTGCAGCCGCCGGGTGGTTGTCGATCCCCAGTAACCGTCCACGGTCAGTATCCCCTGGCCGCTTTCGGCCTTGGGAGTCGACGGCAGGGAAGAGGACCCGGCCGCCAGGACCTTCAACTCCGGGATCTTGTCCATATAGGTACCCGGACAGTCGGTCGAGGAGAACGCCTTGTGCGGCTCCAGCCACAGCGCCCCGTAGCGGCTGCGAAGCCTCGTGACCAGGTCACGGACCCGGTCCACGGTGGCGTCATCCATCTCAGGCCGGCATTCAATGCCCACGCTCTGGGCATTGATGTCGTAGACACCCGCATGGAAGGCAGTGTCATCCAGGCTGACGAGCTGGGTGACCCGATCGCCGCTGACCACATAGTGGGCAGAGGACCAGATAGTGTTCGACCCGGCCAGGTGGTCCACGACCTGCTGGTGTGACTGGCCACTGGGCTCACCCCACCAGTGGATGACGATCCCGGTGAGCTTTGTGGCCTCACCGGAGCTGAGGCTGCGTCCCGGCGCATAGTGGACAGCCTGCTGGAAGTCGTCCGCGAAATCCGCGGCATGCGCTGGGACGGTGCCCACCGCCGGGAGCCCGGCTCCTACCAGTCCCAGCATCGAGCCGGATCGCAGGACCGCACGGCGAGTCACCCGGTGGCCGGCGGACCGCGGTGTGACCAGATTCATGTTTTCCCAACTCCTTCCAGCTGAAACGGGCTTGAGGCTCAAACCGAAGCTTCACGACGATGCGGCGAGCGTAACACCCAGGATGCAGTTCCTAAAAGATTCTCAGACTTCCATAAGGGGGTAATGGATTCTGTTCAACCTGATTTCAGAAGCACAGAAAACGATCATCGAACGAGCCCTCCGGGAAACAGAAACGAAGCAAGAGAGCACATCAAAATGGCTCTGACTATGGGTTTTATACGATTCACGGCAGGGCTGCACCAGGCGCCAGGAGGACAGACAGACCACATCCCACGCCGGGGCAATCAGCAGCCCAGAGGGGATCTAGCCAACCAAAAGTACGACAGGTGACCTCATTTGCGCCGCTAGCTGAGGATTAACTGAGAGCAATCTGAGATACCCCGCCGTCACCCAGACACTGGCTCTCCGGCCAGCGATGACGGTGCCCACGGAAATCCCAGGCAGCAGGGATCAGGGACTCCGCGTGACCGCGACCCCGCCGGCCACCACTGAGCCGTCGCGGTAGGGGATGACGGCGTGGAACTGGGGGCCGTCGTCGAAGACCAGGGGCAGGAAGTGACGGTCGCCCTCCCACATGGGCAGCTCGCCGATCTCAGCCACGGGCACCCAGCGCAGCGGCCCGTCCTCGTTGCGCTCGGGCGGGGTGCCGTCGAAGTCGTCGACGAGGAACACCAGGCCGAACCAGTCGCTTCCGTCCGACCCGAACCCCGGCCAGGAGACGGTGCCCCGCAGCCGCAGCGACGTCGCCTCGATCCCGGCCTCCTCGCGGAGTTCCCGCTTCAGGCAGGTGACGGCGTCCTCGCCTGGCTCCAGCTTGCCGCCGAGGCCGTTCCACTTGCCCTGGTGGTCGTCGCCGGGGCGCTGCCGGTGCACGAGCAGCACCCGGCCGTCGCGCACGACATAGCCGAGTGTGCCGATGATGGCCCGGAGCATCTCGGGCCTCAGGCCACGCGATGCATCCAGCCGTGCCGGTCCTCGGCGCGGCCGTACTGGATGTCGAGGAGGTGAGCGCGCAGCCTGCCGGTCTTCTCGCCGGGCTCCCCGTCGCCCACGACCTGCGCCCCATGCTCGGGGGAGTCGAAGCCGGTGATCGGGGTGATCACGGCGGCCGTGCCGCAGGCGAAGGTCTCCGTCACCTGGCCCGACGCAATCCCGTCACGCAGCTCGTCGATGGAGATGGGACGCTCGACGGCCTCCAGCCCGTGCTCGCCAGCGAGGGTGAGCAGCGAGTCGCGGGTGATGCCGTCCAGGATCGATCCGAGGGCGGGTGTGACGAGCTGCCCGCCGGCCGTGATCATCATGAAGTTCATGGTCCCGCACTCCTCAAGCCACCGGTGCTCTGCGCCGTCCAGGTAGAGCACCTGGCCGCAGCCATGGGCAGCGGCCTCGTTGGCAGCCGCGAGGCTGGCGGCGTAGTTGCCGCCGCACTTGGCGGTGCCGGTGCCGCCGGGAGCGGCCCGCGTGTAGTTGGGCGTGACCCACAGCTTCACGGGGGCCGGATAGTAGGCGCCCACGGGCGAGGCGATCAGGCCGTAGCGGTAGTTCTTGGCCTCACGTACCCCGAGATAGGGCTCGTTGGCGATCTCGAAAGGCCGCAGGTACATGCTGCGCTCGCCGTCGGGCAGCGGGACCCAGGCCTGCTCCAGGGCCACCAGCTCGTCGAGAGCGGCCAGGAACAGCTCCTGGGGCAGCGGCGCCATCTCAAGCCGCTCCGCGGAGGCGGCGAACCGCGTCGCGTTCCTCTCGGGACGGAACAGCCACACCGACCCGTCGGCGTGACGGTAGGCCTTCAGTCCCTCGAAGATCTCCTGGCCGTAGTGGAACACCGCAGCCGCCGGGTGCAGCTGCCAGTCGCCGGTGGGGATGATGCGGGCGTCATGCCACCCCATGCCCTCGGTGTAGTCGGCGATGGCCATGTGGTCGGCGAAGAACTTCCCGAACACCGGATCCGCCACGATGGCGGCGCGCTCGGCCTCGGGCGTCGGGTGGTCGGTGCGGTGAAGTTCAAACAGTGGCATGTGCGCAGACTAGTCGACGAAACGTCGCCCAGGACGCCATGACCACCGGCCGGCGGTCATTCCGGTAGCAGGTCCCGCAGACTCCGGCGGGCGGGAACCTCCGGCGGCCAGTGGGAGTTAGATAGGAGTTAGTAACGTGAGAGGAAGGAGCTATTAACGTAAGGGGATACACCAGGGTTCACCCCGACTCTCCCCCGAACTTGACTTCCTGAGAATCCTGAGAGACCCTTTCCGAGTCCATAACCACACAGGAGATGCAATGCGCAAACTCATGACCTGGCTCACCGCCGCCGCGGTAGCCGTCGCAGGAGTTGCCATAGCCGCATCAGCCACAGCCCAGGGTGAGAAGCCAGAGGTCGGGCCGTCGGTGGTGGGCATCCATGCGCCGTGTCCCGTCGCGCATCCCTGGCCGGGCGACGACGTCCCGGTCTCCAAGATCACCAGCCAGCTCAGCGAGACCTTCGGTCTGACCACCGTCGGTGACGGCTGGACCGACGCGAACCGCACCCAGATCCGCGTCGTGTGGCAGGCCCTCGACTCCGTCTCCTGCACCGAGTTCCTGCCTAGCCTGAAGTCCAAGGTCAACGGGACCATCGGCATCAACGCCGGCCCGATCAGCGGATTCGCCTGGGGCGACTGGTCGCTGACGAAACCCGGCTACCTCACCTTCGACTTCACCAAGTGGAAAGAGGCCATCGACCTCGGCGACATCGGTCGGCTGTCGCGCGTCACCATCCACGAGTTCACGCACATCTTCAACGCCGACCGCGACTCGAACCCCAAGTACTGGAGCGACTTCCAGGCCCTCGCAGCCAAGCAGGGAGTCTTCAGCCACTACGCGGGCAGCAACAATCTTGAGACCCTGCCCGAGGTGGTGGGCTACTACGTCGCCCGCTGCGCCAAGGACAACCCCTACGACAGCGGCAAGTTCAACGGCTACTACGAGTGGGTGAAGGAAACCATCTTCGCTGGCCGCGAGTTCGGGCCGGCCCCAGGTACCAAGGCCACCTGCGACGTGACGCAGGAGCAGATCCCAACCCCCAGCCCCTCCGTCCCGGACTGGGTCCGCGCCCTCAGCGGCGACTGACAGCCCCACCGTCGGTCAGACCTCCTCCTCGCAGCCGCGCATCTTCCCGTGGCCGTGCACGCCTCATCACGGAACCCCGCCAGCGCGGCGTACCGCCACCGCGTGCCACACAGGTCCCGCATGACTCCTTGAGCGTCTCAGCTGCATCTGCCAGAGCCTCTACACTTTCCGCGAGCACAGCGGACAAGGAGTACACAGGTGGTGAAGACCGGACGACTGGCCTGGCTGGTCTGGGTCATCGGGGTTTTCGCCTACGCGGCCGCCATCATGCAGCGCACCAGCCTCGGAGTGCTGGGCCAGCAGACCTCGGACCATTTCGGGACCAGCGTCAGCATCATCTCCACCTTCGTCATGGTGCAGCTGGCGACCTACGCCATCGCGCAAACCCCCGTCGGCGTGCTGGTGGACCGCTACGGGTCGCGGACGGTAATGATCTGCGGATCGGCGGTGCTGGTGACAGCCCAGACGATCATGGCCTTCGCCGACGTCCTGCCCCTCGCGTTCGGCGCGCGGATCCTGCTCGGCCTGGGTGATGCCTGCCTGTACGGATCGGTGCTGCGCCTACTCCCGACCTGGTTCAGCCCGTCGCGAGTCCCGGTCCTGTCCCAGCTGACGGGTCTGTTGGGTCAGATGGGGCAAGTGGCGTCGGCGGTGTTCCTGCTGCCGCTGTTCAACGCCCGGGGCTGGCTGTGGACCTTCCTGGGCGCGGCCCTGGTCTGCGTCGTGGCAGCGGGGGCCACCGCACTGTGGGTCCGCGACGCCCCGCCAGGACAGACGCGGCCCCGGCCCAAGGAGGAGCGCCTGGCGGACCTGCCACGCGGGATCGCGGCGGCGTGGCGGCATCCAGCCACCCGGCTGGGCTTCTGGGTGCACTTCACCAGCGGGTTCAGCGTCAACGTGTTCGCCATGATCTGGGGAGTCAAGTGGCTGGGCCAGGCGCAGGGCCTGAACGAGACCGACTCCGCCTTCCTGTTCAACCTGACCGCCCTCGGGTCGATCGCCTTCGGGCCGCTGCTGGGCTGGCTGACGGCCCGGCATCCGCTGCGCCGCAGCAACCTGGCGCTGATGGTGATCGGAGCCAACATGCTGGCCTGGCTGGCGGTCCTGCTCTGGCCGGGCCGGGCGCCCTGGGCGCTGCTGGTGCTGCTGGCCATCGCGATCTCCGCGGGTGGCCCCGGCACCGGCGTCAGTTTCGACTACCCCCGGACTCTACTGCCCGCCTACCGGCTCGGCGCGGCGAATGGCCTGGTCATCACCGGATCCTTCACCGGCGCCACGCTGTGCCTGCTAGTCATCAGCGTCTTCCTGAGCACAATCAACCCGTCGGGCGACTACACTCCGCAGCAGCTCAACTGGGCCATGGCTCTGCAGCTGCCGTTCTTCCTGGTGGGGCTGGCGGGCATCTTCATCACCCGGCACAAACTACGCACGATGATGCGTCCCCACGGCGTGATCGTCCCCTCCTGGCGGGAGGTGGCCCAGCGGATCCGCAACCACTAGGAGCGACCCTAGAACAGGCCCTCCTGGTCCTGCGGCGGCGCGTAGGCGGGGTCGACGCCGTTGAACAGCGTCGAGACGGAGTTCCCGCTGTGGATGCGGGCGATGGCCTCCGCGAACAGCGATGCGACGCTCAGCGTCTTGAGTCCTGGGAAGTTGGCCGGGGCTGGGACCGTGTTGGTGGAGACCACCTCGGAAATGTGGGTGGCGGAGGTGAGCCGCTCCACAGCCGAACCCGTGAACAGGCCATGGGTGCAGGCGATCGACGCCTCGGCGCAACCGTGGTCAGCCAGCCGGGAGACGATCTCGACGATCGAGCCGCCCGTGGCGATCTCGTCGTCCAGGACGATGGCCTTCTTTCCCGCGACGTCGCCGACTATCGACGAGATCATCACCTTGTCGTCGGCGAGACGCTGCTTGTTGCCGGCGGCGACCGGCAGTCCGAGGAGCCGCGCCAGCAGCGTCGCCTGTTTGGCGTTGCCGAGGTCCGGGGAGACGACGACGTGGTTGCTGAGGTCGCGGCCCCGGTAGTGGTCGGCGATCACGCCGAGCGCGGTGAGGTGGTCCACGGGCACGGAGAAGAAGCCATGGACCTGCGGGGCATGAAGACTCATGGTGAGCACCCGGTCGACCCCCGCGGTGACCAGGAGGTCGGCGACCAGGCGTCCGCCCAGGGAGATGCGGGAGGCATCCTTCTTGTCGGAGCGGGCGTAGGCGTAGTGCGGGATCACCGCTGTGATCTGCGCCGCCGAGGCGCCGCGGGCCGCGTTGACCATCAGCAGCAGCTCCATGAGGTGCTCCTGGGTGGGGGGCACCAGCGGCTGCACGATATAGACGTCCCGCTGACGGCAGTTGTCGAGCAGCTGCGTCTGGAGGCAGTCGTTGCTGAAGCGGGAGATCTTCACGTGACTGCGGGGAACCTCCAGATGGTCACAGATCTCGTCAGCCAGCTTCTGGTGGGCGGAACCGGAGAAGACGACGATGCCTTTCAACAGCATTCTCCTTGTTAGACGGCTCTACGTCCCCACCCTAGTGCCGCGGCCCCTGACGCACCCCGCAAAAGGCATCGCGACACGGTACCCGTCAAAACTGGTGACGGATCCGTCCAGGTCAGCGCACGCCGTCCGTCGGCGGCGTGCATACCTGACCCATAAGGAGCTGGACCAGCTCTTCTCTCGCCAGATCCCCGACGACCACTTGGCAGAGGACATGGAGTGGATCCGCGTCTGATGGCCTGGGATCTCAGTCCTTCGACATCAGGCGGCGCAGCGAACGTCCGATCCGGGTGAGATCGTTGCCCAGCTCGTTGTCGGTGACGGTGTATGCCCAGGTGGCGCTCGGGATCCTGGTCTCCAGGGATTCCAGGTCCAGTCTCCCGTCGACGACCGGCGCGTCCAGGAGGGTGGCGACGGCGTCGTCGAGGATCTGCTCAGCCAGCCCCTGGTAGGCGGCGCCCATCTCCTTCTCGAACTCGGACAGCGGATCCTCCCGGGCCAGTGCCCGCAGGTGGATGCCCTCGCGCAGCTCGGCCGCATGTCCGAGATGAGCACTCCAGGTAGCGTCGATGGCAGCGACCAGCGCCAGGCGCGCGGCCGCCTCTAGGGCGTCCTGCCCGACCCGCTCGCCCAGCTCCGCGATCTCCTCCCCGGCATGCCCGGCGAGGCGCTCCAGGGCCGCCGGACCCTCCAGACAGGTGTCCCGCACCCCCGCCAGGTGAGCGCGCTGCACGCGCAGCAGCTCCCCATAGCGCCAGGACAGCCACCTGAGGCTGCGCTGGTCGCCGTCGCTGACCCGCTGGGCATGGTCGATGACCCCCAGCACGCGGCGGTTGGCGCGGTTCTCCTCGACCTGGCCGTTGCCATCCACGCTGGCGGGCTGCGGATGGTCGGGGTCGTTGTCGGTGACGAGACGGTCTTCCAGGCTGGCGAGGAACACCGACTCGCCGGGGTCGCCCTGACGTCCGGCCCGGCCACGCAGCTGCCCGTCGAGGCGGGCGCTGGCGAACCGCCCGACCCCGACCACCAGCAGC
>ERZ773054.163-NODE-163-length-52821-cov-48.052212_pt1 | contig 52821 bp, 61 predicted proteins | sample MGYA00580630_ERZ773054 | MGnify/ENA primary metagenome ERZ773054 (study PRJEB29015, sample SAMEA2737994) | human oral metagenome | biome: human oral; feature: human-associated habitat; material: dental | place: China | collected 2115 ... | reverse complement strand
ATACTTACCTGTTTTTTTATTTCTAAGAACACCATCACATAAAAATGACATTAAATATTGCTCACTAAATAGTTTTGTTTCGTATTCTCCATTTTCAAAATCTGGCTCTTTTACAATTTTTAGCGGTAATTGTTTATTTGTAACATATTCTGCTACATTAACATATTCCCAGTTTTTCATTTTTAGGCAATATTCTTGCATTGTTAGATGTAGCCATGTACCACATTCAGTAATGCCTATTGATGATTCCGCCCGCAGTTCTTCGTCTCTGGGATAACCTAATACCTGCATTACTGCACATCTGGGACATTTTATACTGGACGGCTTTAATGTGGGGCTTGGTATATATTCCTCTTGTGAATTTTCTATTGTATGTGATAATTCAGCGAGGAAGGATGATGCTACATCCTCCCCCGCCTTAATCATAGATATTAGTGATTTACGGCTCACTGCCAATTACCTCTGCATTTGTTTCATCAATAAATCGCAAGATATGAAGTTCTCCCTTATACCCACTAAAAAATAGTCTATCCAAATCAATCATAAATGTATTGGTTGTATCTAGTGCAATATACTGGTCAAAAATCTCATATAGCCTACTATATGCAATCTCATTACCATCACTATAATATGTTGCACCTTCCTTGACACAAAAATCAATATCTATTGCATCATCTGGGAGTGGCATTAGCTTATCCATTAGATAGTTCTTGCCAACCCCCCTATAATTATAAATCTTGAGTTCTGGATAAGATGCTTCTAGCTTATCAGAATCCTCTACTGTCATAATCCCAAATTTTACTTCTGCAAGTTTCATTTTTTAATTCCTCCCATAATATAGAATCCTAACTCGTCTGAAAGTTTTACACTTGTTTCATTTACTTCTACATGAATATCACCCTTTAGCCTTGTTAAAACTCTACTTAGTGTTTTTCTATCAACAGTGCAAGTATTGTTAAATTCACTATCTAGTGGAATATCAATATTTGCACTTGTTAAACATCCTTGCTTGTAAGTTATCTCATCACAAGCAAGAAAGTATTTAACTAATTCCTTAAAGTCTCTTATACTTATAATTATATCATCTCTTTGTGGTTGTGTCAATAGGGGTGTAACAATATGCTCTGGATATTCAATAGGTGTATGTTTTATAAACACCTGTATATTGTTTGATGCAATATAATATCCTTCTCTTGTTTTTGCCCAATATGTATTTTTTAGTTCACCAAGGATTCTAAAAAAATCAACATCATATAATCCAGCGGGGAATGAATTTTGATAGGTACAACAAATTGTATCGCTGTCTGTAGATACAATATATTTGTCTGTCACCAGAAATGCTTCTAGTTCCTCTGCAAAGAAGTTTTTATGCCGCTTAAATACCTTGCTTGCGTCAACCTCTGTTGCTGTTATCCCACTTGGAATATAAATAGGAAGTTCTCTATATGAAATCTTAGGAACATTAAATGTTCCAACTCCATGTAATGTGATGAAATCATCATCATCTGTGATGGAACCCCATTTATAAGACTTAAATTCTGTAAGCCCAACAAGGCAGTTATCAATATCTGTGGCGCAAGGATAGGTTTCTACAACACTAATTTTTTTATCAGTATACCCAACATGAAGTATTCCATCTCTTGCATAAATTTCACAAACATCCGTTAATGGTCTTGTTTTATCTTGATGTATAATCATCCTTCTTCTCCCCAGTGTTTTTCAAATACAACATCACAAGTAATTCCAAGTTTAAATCCAACTGCACCTGCTTGCATACATTTAACAACAAGTTCTGCCGCCTCCTCTTTGTATTGTTCTGGACATGTTACTATTACTTCGTCGTGAATGGTTAAAACTAATTTTACCTCAAGTTCTTGTAACCTCTTGTTTGTTGCAATATTTAGCATACCCCTCTTAGTCATGATGGCCGATTCACTCTGAATACGTGAATTAAATGCTTCCCGTATTGCCCTAGAGATAAATACAGTATTATTTTTAATGTTGTTTCTACGAATAAAATCCATTCGTTCACCAAAAGACCTACATTTTTTAATACCAGATTTTAGGCGAGCAATTTCATATTTATCCTTTGTTGGAAACTCATATTCTGGTAACTGTGCATCTGGTAATCTTCTACGAACGCCAGATAGGGATTCAACCATACCAAATTTCTTAACTTGTTCCTCAGTCCATTTAATCTCTTCTGCAAGTTTTGGAAATGCTGATTTAATATCATCAATAATTTTTTGTGCTTCATCATAAGATATTCCCAAATCCTCTGCAGTTGCTTTTGTCCCCTTACCATAATTGATCCCCAAGAGCACGGCCTTGCTTTGTTTTCTTCTGTTTTTACCATCTTTGTTTATTGTTCCATCTGGATTGTGCTCTAAACAATCCTCATATGGTACTTTGAAAGCCAGACTTGCCATGTGAGAATATACATCTAGTCCCTTATAAAATGCTTCTCGTAGGTTATCATCATCAGATGTTTCTGCCGCCACAACAATTTCCTGCTTACTCACGTCACACCCAATAAAAACATTTCCATTACCTGCATAATACATATTCCTAATCTCATTGTACTTGCTGGGCAACTGCTGTTGGTTCGGAGAGTTACTACTAAATCTTTTCGTTGCTGTGCCACAAGAATTGAAATTACCGTGTATTTTACCGTCTGTATTTCTAGCAACTTCTGTTAGTTTATCAATAAATGTTCCTAGTAGTTTATCATATGTTTTTACTTCTACTATTGCTTTTGCTACTGGATGGTCTAATTTTTCAAGTATATCTGCACTTGTGCTTCTTCCATCTATTTGTGGTAGTTTTAGGTGATCATATAGTAATGTTGCTACTTGTGCTGGGCTATTAAAATTCACTGGAATATCTATTAGTGAATTTAGTTTAGCTTCTGCATCATCCCTTAGTTTTGTATATTTATCATGCAAATCTTTTGCCCGCTTAAAATCAAATTCAATTCCACGAATTTTCATATCAACGAGGATTGGTAATAGTGGAATCTCTACATCATATAATAGGTCTGAAATCTTCTCTAGGCGATATTCCTCACATTCTGGTGTTCCCTTTGTAATAAATGGCAAGAAGAATTTAAATAAATCCATTGTCATTTTAGAATCCTGTGCCGCATAATTAGCTCCAATATGAGATGGTATGTTACAAAATGGAATCCCATCAAATAACTCAGAAAATTTATCAACCTCCCCATCTTTGTCAAGAACATACTTAACATATAAATCTTTTAAGCTGTGCGATTCATTTTCATTGAGATAATGAGAAATAATCAGTGTATCTTGATAAATAGGTGGAATAATACCACAAGCAAAATATAAAACAACTGCATCATAGTAATAATTGTGATAAATAAATTTTATCTTAGAATTAAATAATCGCAATAATTGTTCTTTCATGCAATCTTTACTTACTTGTTTAGGTTCTAGTTCCTCAGTTATATTATCAATGTGTCCAATAGGTACATAAGCGGGTTTATGCTCTGAACCCATAATACATAAACCAACCATAACTTTTTGATCATTAAATGATAATCCCACTGTCTCAGTGTCTATTGCCACATATTCATCATTTATGATACTGTCTACATACTCAATAAATAGTTCATCTGTATTAAGTAATAGATGTGGATGTTCAATAATATTTTCCTCTATTGTTTTTATTCTATCGGCAAGAGAGGTTCCTCGAATGTTTATCTTAGGTGGTACATACTCTTGTGTTTTCTTAATTATTGAGTATGGATCAACTTCTTTGCGTTTTGGTATATTAAATAATAGTCCTGCCATCTTTTAACCTCCATTTTGTTCTACCACAACGATAAACAATATAACTATCTCCATATACAAAAGAATCTGGTTCTTCTTGTGATTCTTCTATATACCCATCAAGCCATCCCCCATCATCATAATCATTGTCTGTATATTCTATTTCATTTTTCGGTATGAAAAATTTTGAATTTCCACAAATGATTATTTTTAATCTTTCAATAATCTTAGTTCTATCTTCTTCCCAATCCTTATCAAAAATTGTTATTAGATGAATACCTTTTGATTTAGCAAGTAAGAATTTATCTCTATGGTAATATTTATCCTTATTACTATATATTCCATTTTTGCTTGCATGAAATGCAGAGCCACAATATTCTATTCCTATCTTTAGTTCTTCACAATATAAATCTATCTCCTTCCCATCTAAAACCCTTGATTTTACAAACATCTTACCTGACAATTTTTCTACAATACTTTTTATCTCATTTTCTGGTTTACTTCCTGTGTGTGCTATATCCCCACAACACATTGGACATCCTTGTAATCTACTTTGTGTTTTAATCCTTACTTTTGCAAACACCCTCATATCATAATCCCCATGCTTATCACAATGAAATTTAACAATCTCAGATGTTCGCATACTTCCATTATTTGCACGAACTCTGTCATTTTCGTTTGATAGTTCGTCAACAAACCACTTTGGATATTTTGTATATCCAACACAATTATGAGATCTACCAGAGGCACTATCTATCCTCATATATTTTTCAAGACCACACTTCTTACACCTACAAAGCCAAAGTGTCTTTTTATTTTTTCTTATATGTTTATCTAAAATAATAAAATCACCGAAATCCTTGTTTTCTGGTATTTTTATATTTTTACATCCACAATTAGCATCTTTATGCGTATGTAAGTATGTAGATGATTTTACAACCTCATTTCCACAAAAACATCTACATTTCCATTTTGATTTTCCTAGATATTCAATAACAAACAAATCGCCAACAGTTTTATTTGTTAAATCTTGAAACATCCCAAAATCACTTGGTGATTTACACTTTCCACATGAAACCTGCTTTTTACGCTTTATATTTGGTTTCAAAACATCTAATTCTCTACCACAATCACATATACAGTGGCAATATGTATTTTTATTCCTTCTAAACTCATTCAAAACTACCAATTTTTTGAATCTCTTATTTATTAAATCTCCTACCATATAAACCTCAATAATATAAATAGGGGAGAAATTAAATTTTGTAATTCCTCCCCCACACACTAATTTATATTAAAATCCCCTTCTACGAATTGTTGGTGTGGAATCTGTCTCCGCACTCTCGTTACCATCATCTTCTTGGTCTGGGCTTCCAAACTTAATGTAGTTCTGCATCTGTTCAATAGACCAACTACGAACACTACCAACAATCCTCTCTTCTGTTACATCAAAATCCTCAATTAACTTAGATAGTGTTGGTAGTTCTGGAAGAGCCTGACCATTAACACCTTTCATGGCTGGGTATAGCATATAATTTGTTTTTGTACCCTTACCTGTCTTTTCTGTCTCAATGATATTATCAAGACCATATCGTGATTCAAACCCTACAAGTGTATTTGACATCCACGATACACTACGATTGAACACCTTAAATGTAGGCTCGTACTCCCCATTTTCGTTGTAAATTTGCAGGAGTGGCATATACCCCATATCACGCGCAGGACTAAATGGTGTTGACTTAGTAGCGTGCTTACAGAATGGGCAACCATCTCCGACACAATCCACCTGTGCATAATACGTTGTTCCTGACTTACTTGTAAGTGCTACATTGTGAACACTTAGAATAGGTACATCATCCAGATTATCAAACAGGAATCTGATAAATGCCGAATCCTTCTCATTCTTTAGGTAAAAATTCTGTGTGTAACCTCCCTGATTGTTGTTCATGTCCTCTTGTGCTTGTGCAAAACTCTTTCGTGCCATTAAATATCATTCCTCTCTTTAATTGGTATACTTATTATACTATAAAAATTTATCTATGTCAATAGTTATTTTTCTACAAAATTACAAAATTTAGTATCAAGCCATAGTGCAAAACTTTCCAGTGTATATCCAACACCATAAATGCCATAAGCAAATAGTGCTGGCACCATTACTAGGAAAAATTTTGCTTGTTGCTTAAATGTTTTTAGTCTCTTGAAATACAAATACATTTTTTAAATTCCTCCCATGTCTTATCTCCTAAATCATTTATGTCTTTTCCACTTTCATTTATTGTTAGTTTTGATATAAATTTATCTCTTATTGAATTTTTAATCCTTAGATACCCAAGATTACCTGCTGGGTCATTATCTAGCGCAATAATCAATGTTCTATGTGGTAACCTATTTAACTTTTGTAATTGATCCTTGGTTCCAGTTCCAAGAAGTGCTATAGTAGGCTTACCATATTTCCACAATGTTAATGCGTTGAATAGTGATTCTACAACATAAATCTCCTTTGTATTTGGAAAATACTTATTTACTTCATATAGATAGCATAATGGTTTATCTATATTTTTTGGTAAATCAAATTTCTTACCAACAACACTCCTCTTTGCAACAAACAATACATTTCCTGTATCATCCTTTATTGGAAATGTTATATTTTCTCCATCATATCCAATATCAAATGTTTCAATAAGGTCATCTGTTAAATGCCTCTCATACATATATGGATGAATAAATCTATATGAATCTAAATCATCATCACAAAACAGATTTTGTGATTTATCTATTCTCATTGGTACTCTAAATAATGATTTTCTATCAGATATTTCTGAACCACCAAATATATTTAATATCCACTTTGCCCCAAAAATTTCATTCTCATTAAAACATTTTCCAACAAGTTTTGATATACTGCCATGTTCTTTGCAAGCGAAACACGAGAAATCTCCTGCCTCAAATCTATCTGTTTTGTTAAAATTTATAATACAGGATGGAGAATTTTCATTTCCACTAGAGTGGTAGGGACAGGTTATTAGTGCTTTATCACCAGTTATTTTTATGTCTTTAAGATAACCTGTCTCCTTACGCAATCTATATAGAATCTCTTCTACCCCCGCAAATACTAATTGATTTGATACATTAAGCATTCCCTCACCTTATTTACATGAAGAAAAATAACTTAATTACCGCACAAATTACTGCTACTGGAACACCAACAGTAATTAATGACACAATAGTTGATACCATCACTGCAACAATTGTTGCAAGTCCAACTCTTAGAAGTTGTTTAATCATGAGTTAATCCTCCCATCAATAATCTTAATTGCTCTATCTACTACACTATTGGCTTGAAATGTTCTAACAACAGGGTCTCCCTTTGACTGAAATCTATGCCCGTCTGCTGTTTCAATAGCCCCACTATAAAACACATATGTCTTTGTTCTGTTGTTTGCAATAATACCCAGAACTACATCTGTCTCATTCTTGAAATCTCTTGTCACTGTGTAGAATTGATACAATTCCCCACTTACATGAATATCATCATTATACATAAATGTTACTGATGTTTCATCCTTTGCCAAGAATGTGAAATGACTTGCATAACATGGAATAGTCATAGCAAAAAATGTAATTAGTGTAATAATAAATGTTTTCATCATACAATCTCCATTTCATTAAAATCAACATCCATATTCAAATCACTATGAATAGTGTCTACGGTAGTTTCAATTTTATCGGCCGTAATAAGTGTATGTGAATATAAACACTTATCAATAACTACTTGATACAGTGGTTGAGATGTATCTACCTCAATCCATTCTGTTTTATACTCATCCCTTGAAGTCATATTACAAATAATCTTAGCTACATTAGCCCTATATTGACTTCTATACAGTTTATCCTCATATACTTTTCCATTTGATTGATTGATCACCGCATATACTTTCATTTCTTAAACTCCTCATATATCATCAATACTGCTATAACCCCAACTATAAAACATGTAATGTACTCAAAAAGCATGTTTAAGACCTTCCTTTACTTCTTGTAATTCTTCATCAATATCCTCCTCAGATGGGCAATATGTAAAATGCATTTTGTCCATATCTAGTGAATATACCCAATCCTTGCCTGTACTCCCATAACGATTTTTAGCTACATGAAATTTCACCCCATCACCGCACTTATTGATTGAAACAATTCGTGTTGCTTGCTGTGTTACCATATAAGAGTTAAATATTGATTCACTGTCTAGTACATCATCTCCATCCTTGCTCTCATTATTATTTCTGCGCCTTGCTTGAATTGTAGCAACTACTGGAATCTTATGCCTTGCACTAATATTAAATAGCCCCCTGCATACTTTTCCCAACCTCTCTGTTGCTGGCATTCTATTTGAATTTGGTATCTGTATATATGATACATCATCTACAACTAAAATGTCAAGCCCTTTTGCTAAAATAAAATTTTCGCAAGATTGAACTGTAATTTCTCCATGAAAATGTGTAGCATCTGCTACATAAACATGCTCATCTGATTTTACTAGCTGATCTATATATTCTCCATATCCATTCATGAGAAGTCCTCTGGCCATAGCTGAATTTGATAGATGACTTCTTGCACTATCAAATCTATATCCAAATGTGCTTGCTGATAACTCTGGGGATATTACCCCAACCCTGTAACCCTGTCTGCTTGCTGATTCTACACACATAGCTAGGATAGCGCTCTTGCCAATCCCAGAACGTGCCAGCCACATAAATAACTCTTCTCCCCTAGCAAATCCAAATAGAGTATCTTTCATCTCCTTAAATGGTAAATCAATAAATGATTTTTCTGGATTTTTCTTCTTCTCTTCCCACTCGTCATAACGACTTTTATTATGAACAATATCTACAGATTCAAAATCATCATTAATTCTAAGCCTATCTATGTTTGCAAGTAGAAACTCCGCACCCTTTCGGCTATCCCGCTCAAACATACCACTAGATTCATTCATTAGTGTCACTGCTCTGCGGAATAGTAATTCCTCTCTTAGGTTGTCAATAATTGACCTAACAGATTGTGATACTTTGAAGTATTCATATTTTGGAAATTGTGCGGTAAATGTTTCTTTATCTGGAACACACCCATAATTAGCATAAAATGAATTTATAAATTTAAACTCTTCCCTATTTGATGAAAAATATTCATCATCAACATTGTTCTCAATAATTGGTGAGTAGTCCTTATTTTCTAGTACAAGATTGAGCAGTTGGTTTTCTGATATACTCATTCCACATCACCTTTCCTGCGATATTCATTCGTATACTCCCTCCTACTTCCACCTTTGATTTCAATAGCTAAATCAGATAACATTCTGTCAACAAGTCTAGAATCATAATACCTGTTTAGCTTATCTGGATCAATATTTGATGTCATTATTGTTGCAAGCCCTTCACTGTATCTTGTGTTAATTATTGTGTGCAATACTGCCATGTCATATTCAGAGACTTTTGTAGTGGTTGCTACATCATCTATTACAACTAATTCTCTTGTTGTAACTGCTTCCATTACATTATTTAACTCATCCATATCCTCAAATTTCTTAGATTGCATTACCAAAACAGGTAAGTAAGCGAAATATGCTATATTAGAAAATCTATTGCCAATGCACCTGCTAGCCAATAATGATTTTAAAATCTTAATACTCCATGATGTTTTTGAATTTCCTTGTGTCCCATAAATATATAAAAACCTACCAGACTTAGTAAATACATCTATATCTTCCTTAATCATATTAAGTGTTTCAAATGCTTCTAAATCCTGTTCTGATGGATATAGAGGTTTATTCTCCCAATAATTTTTAGGAATATTACTTGATTCTAGCAAATAATAAAATTCCTTATGTATAATACAATTTGGATTGCACTCTTCTGTGTCTGCATACTTACATGCATTTTTCAATAAGCAATTCAATTTATCACCCTAGACCATTATATCAAACTTATTACTTCTTGTCAATACCTAAATACTTAGATTCTAAATCATTAAATAGAATTGGATATTTCTTAAATAGTTCATCCAAAATCATCTTGGCCACTTTTTGCATATCTGGGCTTGCATGTTTATCACATCTAAGTGATAAAATGTGTCTCCACTCCCTAATGTTTGCTGTCATAACGATTGTGGTTGCTGTGCAATTTGGTAGCACTGAACGTGTTGTATCTGTTGACTTATGATACTTCTCAATAAGTTCCATATAGGAATCTTCTGCCTGTTTAACAGATTCCCTCCATGTGAGATACTCAACATCATCTAAATCATCTGGCTTAATAAATGGAATATCTTTTCCATATTTATTCCTCGTAAAATTTATGTATCTCTGACTTTGAACACAAAATGATGCTAGCCTGTGCCTACTTAGTTGGGATAAGATATTCCTATTTGTTGTAATCCTCACTGTTACAGATACATGCTCTAATACACTTTCATGTCCCATCTCAATCACATGTTTAATAATTCTCTCTGCACTGCCCTCACAAATATTATCTAGACTATCATAACAATTTCTAATTGCTAATTCCAGTAAACTCATTGCTTCCTTATATTTTGGGGCAAATAGCACCTCCACTTTTGGTTCTACTAATTTCAAATTAAATCACCTCATAATTTAGTAAATCTACAACAGGAATGCGTAGCTGAACACCTTCCCTCTCCTCCTTATAATAAGTTGGTTCAATAAATAGATTACCCTTCTCATAAAACATTACATAAAATTCTGTTCCTACAATATCCTTAAACCTAATCTTAGTCAAATCATGCTGTTGTAGCCATGATAGAATAAGTTGAATCTTCTCAAACTCCTGTAGTTCAGATACCTCAAAACGCTTCTCCAAAATATCAACCAGTTTCATTTATATTCACTCTCCTACAATAATAATCTCTTTCCAATCACTCTCATCGGTAATCCACGTTGTATGTGTTGTATGTGACGTTCTACCATTAGTCCACAAATGAATGTGTTTACCATCCCACTTAGCAAAGTGCGCATAGTGTTTAGATCCATCTACTGAAACAAGTGTAATTGGGGTATCTACTTTCACATCTTCCCATTTTGAGCGTTGATATATTGGTTTTACATCCTTCTTTATCTCTCTAAGGCAAAGAAAACTAGAATCTCTACCCCAAACCCTTAATAGTTTTACTGCACAATAGTCAACAAAGAAGTTCCGTGTCTGAATTCCTCCTCTTGATACCATTCCCATAAATGTTTCTCCATTGTAGATAAACTCAACTATTTGTCCATCCTTTAGGTTCATTCCTTTTCCTCCTGCATAAAAATGCTAATAGCTAACAGACTCATGATATTTCTCAAATAATTGATTTCTGTTGGCTCTGACAATGCAGTAATAACAAGTATTACCGCCGCAAAAACCTTAAAAAATGGTTTCAAACTCATTTTCCTGTACTCCCTATGCCACCAACGCGCTCTCCTTCAGCGTTGTCATCATCTGTCTTATAATACTTCAAAAATACTCCCTGTGCAACTCTTGCGTTTGGAGGAATAACTTGTGTTTCATTGCCAACATTAGTAATTGATAGCGTAATATGTCCCTCATTGTCCTCATTATTATAATAATCGCTGTCAATAATAGGAACTGCATTTGACAAAATAAGCCCCTTCTTGAATCCAAGAGAACTCCTAATAAATAGCATCAGCACCTCATCTTCTGGAAACTGTGCTTTAATGCCTGTATCAAACATTACAACCTCTCCTGGCTTAATATAGGTATCATAATTTCTGCAAATATGAATGTCATATCCAGCAGAACCCTTTGTAGCCCGTGTTGGAATAACAACCACGCCTTCAAATCCCGTTACTACTTCAAACTTTCTCAAAAGTCAACACCCTTCCTCAAAATTCTCTGATTACTGCTTCCTCTAAAACTTAAATTTAAATCTCTTAATTCATCTACATATCCCCCATCTACTATTATGTCTGCATATTTAAATACCTCATGCTTTCCAAAATACATTAATTCTTCTTTTATATATCCAGTATACACCCATTTTTCCACATTGTCAATAGTCTTTAGTAGGTGTATTACTGTTGGATAATTTTCATCTGCTAGTGGTTCTCCTCCAAGTATTGATACTCTTTGAATAAATGGTCGCTGAATGAGTTTTAGAAACTTATCCTCAATCCCTGCTGTCCATTCTTTTCCACCTTGAAAATCCCAAGTAGATTGATTAAAACAATTTTTACAATGGAAGTGACAGCCCTGCACAAACAGGGCTACACCTAATCCTTCTCCATTGCTAATATCTAAATCTCTAATACTAGCGTATCTCATGGTCATCTAAATGCACATACCTCTCTTTAATTTCTTGAGTACGTCCTTGATTGAAAAAATTAGTTGATATATAACCACATGTACGGCGCACCGCCCTGAGTGTCCTTGTGTTTGTGTTACCACAATTAGGACAACGCCAGCTTAGTTTCCCATCCTTATCTAAAATCTCAAGTTCTCCCTCAAAATTGCACTCCATACAAAAATCATTTTTTGTGTTTATCTCAGCATACATATTTGTGTGATAAATATATTTAATTAAACTAATTAATGCTGTGATATTATGTGTCATATTTGTACTCTCTATGTAACTGATCGAACCCCCTGTACTTAGCTTTTGAAAATCTGCTTCCTTACTTAGCTTAGTAAATGGATCAATTTCTTCCCCTACAAATACATGATATGAATTTGTGATATAGTTTCTATCTGTTATCCCCTCAATAATACCAAATCTCTTTTGTAATGCTTTTGCAAATTGATAAACACAATTTTCCATAGGTGTTCCATATGGGGAATAATCAATATCTTCCTCTTCCTTCCATTGGTTGCACTTGTCATTTAATGCTTGCATTACTTTTAGTGCAAACTCTCTACCAACATCATCTGTATGTGAATGTCCTGTCATATACTTTACGCACTCATATAAACCTGCATATCCAAGAGAGCAAGTAAAATATCCATCAGTGAATAACTTTCCTATCTTATCCCCAGATTTTAATCTTGCAAGTGCTCCATCCATCCATAATATTGGTGCTTCATCTGCTACTGTATTTTTTATATAATCAATTCTTGTCCTATGTGCTTTATGACATAGTTCTGTTCTCTCTTCAAATAACTGCCAGAATAAATCAAAATCACCGCCAGATGATAGTGCTATATCTGGTAAATTTAGTGTTACCACTCCCAAATTTCCTCTTCCATAATATTTCTTTCCAGGTTCCCAGTTATTTGCATTAGCTATATTTTCTGTAGTTCTATCTGTTGTTAAGAATGAGCGACATCCCATGCACGGAAATACAGCATTTTTATACTTCTTCATAACCTTTGCTGAAATATAATCTGGAACCATTCTCTTAGCCGTACATGTAGCGGCTAGTTTTGTCAACCAGAAATATTCTGAATCATCATATATGTTATTTTCATCTAACACATATAATAGTTTTGGAAATGCTTGTGTTACATATTGACCAACCCTATTTTTCATTCCATCAATTCTCTGCTTTAAAAACTCTTCTATTAAAGCAACTAACTCTTCTTTATATTCATCTGTTTCATTTATATACATAAATACCGAAACGAATGGCGATTGCGGACGCCATCAACCCGCAGACTATATCTTCACCATATTACATATAGTAACTTAGGTGCGGTGCGCTTGGGGGCTAAGAGTTTCACCCAACCCCTACTCTACTCATTTACTCCCCAATAAATTATTGGGTACACTTTCGATAGTCGTTGCACTTTTCTGCTTTCACAGACTTAGCACAGGATTAATCTATAATTTCCCAGTCAATATTGTGGTATCTACACTTTCCACCACACTGTCTTAACTTCCTTGACAGATTAGAGATATAATGTCTGCCAACTGCGTCTATCAAGCTATTATAAACAATATTATTGGTCTTATCCAGTATTTTTATGCTATTTATTTTGGCATAAAGTTTACTCTTATGGTTTTTTATTTCTTCGGTTGATGTTGTATTTCCATTATCTATGATATTTCCATCTTTATCTAAATAACGAAATATATGTCCTTTGTGTGTAAGTCTTTCTCCTCTGCAAACACAACAAACCTTAGACAACTCAAAACCTGTTTCTCTACATAAATCACTTACACTACCATATGTAGTATTTGTGGTTATATCAATGACAGCCTTACTAGATGGACTGTCTGCGCCAGTTCTTCCGTACATGTGGTTCAGCTTACCCTTCTGCGACTTCCTAATAGATTCTTTAACCTCATCAGTTAGGAACGGGTTATACCCACCACCCTTTAAGTTATACCCATATCTATTATTTGTTGTGTTAAAAAACTCAATCCAGAAACTCTCTTTTGCGTCAAGATCTTCTTGTGTGGATGCATGGTCAATAACTTTCCAAATAAAGTTATTTATTCCATACTTTGATAATGCCCTTGTAAAATATGAACACCCACTACCGTACCTTATGCTTTTCTCATGTTGTTTCTTTCTTCTCGGAAAGTCCTTTGTTTGACCAATATATCTCTTGTTGTTTATTTTATTTATAGCCTCATATATTACCATTATAGATTTCCCCTGTTAGCATAGCACTTAGTTGTCATTTCCTACAACTCCTTGATGTGTGCTATACACCCTAGATTTCTAGGTTCACACCGTTCAAATATAGTGTTTCCACTATACCGAGCCAATCTTAACCATTACTATTCGTCATGCTGTTTAGTTGATAATTAAATGTTTGTACTGAATCAGAGATTTCCTTCTTTAGGTCAATCATAGCAAATCTCTGCACCTTATCCATTGGTAGCCCCCATTTTCTATACTTTTCAAGATAATAATAGTGACTGTCCCTAACAAATGGTGCTAAATGTGTTAGTGTTATTGTTGCTCCACCATATTGAGAGCCACTAACGGCGGTTATTGCTTGCGTGACAATAGTCATTGCTGTCAATAACCTATGTGGTTTTTCTATTGTAACACCATTTATTACAGTTCCATTTTGTAGCATATCTTCTAGGTTTATAAGTGAACAATTAGTCATATGTTGCGCTGAATAGTCCGTATCATGAATTTTTATAATACCCTCTCTATCTGCCTCAACTATTTCTGGTGAAAATAAAATACGCCTAGCAAAATCCTTACTTATAATGCCCGCCATATAATCTCTCTTAGTTGTTACAAGAAGTGAATCCTTGTTTGAGTTTTCATCCTTCCAATACTCGCTTGTATCAGTTAGTAATTCTTTTATTTCATTATCAATAGTATTCTTACTATTACGTTGAAATTCCCTTACTGACCTATATGATTCATATGCCCTTGCTACTTCTTTATAATCCATTCCAACAAGTAGGTCAAACACATTCTTTTCAATATTACAAATATCAATAGGGCTGTCATATCCCTTATACATATCCTCTATTGATTTTCCAATACTATCTGCCACTGTATATGAATACTTACCACTTGATTTCATGGCTTTTAATATGGCATTTATTATTCTGTTTATATCAAAGGGTACTACCCTACCATCTCGCTTTTTTACATTCATCCCATCACCTTAACCTTATATAATAACTTATTCATCTTTATGGTACGATTTCCTACATATTTATTATACCACTTATTTATTACATCATTAAGTTCTTTTTGTAAATCACCTCTTGTACCAACCACAGATGAATATATATCTTCTCCATTTTCTACATACAACTCATCACAAATATCTCTAATAATACCTTCTGCATTTATTACATCTGGACAATCAACCACTTCACCATCTGCAATAAGTAGTGTATCTCCCTTATTCAGCTTCTCTTTATATATTGCAGTATCTATTGTGTCTACTACACTGTCAGCACCAACTTTCCAATACGAATCACTTGTAGAATATATAATCATAGCTGAATAAACTCCTCTCTGAGCCTATCTAACTCCTCCTGTAATCCTTGCAGGAAGAAATTATACATGTTTGTATCTCTCTCAATGGTTAGTACTGTTCCCATACCCATTGTGATGTTTAGTGGATTTCTCCCCTTATCTTCTCCAAGCATCCTCTCTAGAACATCAATTCTATTCTTAGTGATATTTGCTTCTCTTAATAGTTCTTCTGTCAAAATGCCACCCCCAATATTTTATCATCCTTTGCCTTTTGTGGCTTCTCATAAGACTTATTAGGGGGATAACATAGTGACCTGTATCCCCCTAAAATTGATTTTTTTACCTGCTCAATTCTTTCATTTTCTGGATAAGTAAGGAGCAACTTTAATTGCTCCTCAAATGAAATCTTAGTTGGTAAATTATGCTGTTGTCTTCGCATAGTTATGTATGTGTTTATCTCTTTCGCTAAATACTTGTCTGTAATATATTTATCAACAAGTTCCCCTAATGTCGGCTGTCTTGCTTTTTTCTGAGTAGAAAACTCTCCAAAAATACCCAATTTATATCCCCTTAAAACTGTTCTACTGCATCTTCAATCTGCTTATCTACTTGTGAGTGTGCCTCATCCCACAAGTCCTTGATTCCCCCTTCATAATCATCCTCTACATCAGCCTTTAGCATACACTCAAATGTCATAAAGTCATTGTTTATCTTAACACTTCTACGAGATACAACTGATACTTCCTTAATTTTCATTATCACACCTCCACAATCTCTACAAAAAGTTCCTTCGGAACAGAATTTCTTCCATAGAATGTAATAGCATCATACTGATCCTCATTAATCATTATAAAATTATTGTATTTATTAGTTTCAATAGAATACATTACATCTTCAATATGCTTGGTTGCATCAACAAATGTATAAATGTCAATAGCTAGTGCTGTTGGGTCATCTCCTTCTTCATAATTCTCAATCATGTCAATAATGTCATCCTTTAGGTTACAATAAACCTTCCTGCACTCTTCCATTAGATTATATGGTGTCTCACATAAATACTTCATTATACTCTCTCCTTAAATGTAACTGCAAGTGTTTCAACTTCTGATATGCAATCACTAAACAGTGATGCTTCAATCTCGCCACCAACTATAGCATCCTCTAGCTTCTTTAGGTCTACAACTTCCATAAGTAGCCAATCTAGGCCGTTCTCCTTTACAATTTTGAGAACCTTTTTCTCATCAAATTTTGTGGTGATTCTCTTCTGTATATTGGCCACATACCTGTCACCCTCAAATTCAGATTGATCTGTTTTCCTAAATCTCTGCTTTAGAATATTCTTACCATCAGTTAGAATACCTGTTAGTGTCTTAATGTCTGTGTTAATTTGACCATAATCATCAATGTCTTTTACTGTCATCTTCTGTCAACTCCACAATATAATCCTCAAACCTCTCCTCTGGTTCTGGTTTCTTCTTCCCATCCCAATAATGCTTTTGATTTCTCTTCTTGTCCCTGTTAAATGCCTTGACAATCTTGTTAATTAGCTGAATTTTCATATTCTACCCCTGCCTGAATGAGATCCCTATAAACATAGTTATCTACATAAATAGACCTACCAACTGAAATGCTCTCCTTAATAGTCTGCCACCAATACTTTTTATCTTGTGCATCATACACCAAATATGGGTTGGGTTTAAAAATAATCTTGTAAAATGGCTGTGCATAAAATTCTGCTTCCTTCTCTTTGGCTTGCTCAATAAGTTTATCACACATACCAAGCTTCCAATCAACAACAATATTATAATACTCTACCATATCTTCTGGAATCTTAATAAATGAATCAATCACTTTAATACCTCCATAGTTTTATACTGCCTACCAAGCTGAATTGCTTCCTCATATGTATCAACAAAAATATCCACTGTATTTCCACTCATCCCACCAGTATCTTCAACAACATAAACATGTCCACCAATTCTTATTCGTGTTCCCATTGGCAGGAAATTACAGGCAACAGTTCTCCCTGCTAGTGGATATACCCCACTAGCTGTGTTATTTCCTGTATGGGTGTAATGAGTAATCTCTACATCCATTACATATGCTACATCTGATTCCACCTCACTAATCATCTCAATTTCCTTATCTAATGATTCTCTCCGATTAAGTTCATCAAGATATTGTGCCTCTAATTCGACATTTTTCTGCCTCAGTGCTTCTGCTTCTCGCCTAAGACCATCCTCCTGATACATTAAAATGCCAACAACCATAACTAAAATAATAATTGATGCTCTAAGCATATCCCACTTCCTTTCTATTTATATTATATCACCTATTTAGGTATTTGTCAACCGATTTCCAAAAATATCAAGTCCCTTATATAACCTCTGTCTGATACAACTAGACGTAACACCAGTAATCTCACTGGCCTCTGCAAGTGTTATTTCATTACCCCTAAATCTAATTATTCTGTTGTTTCTCTTGTTCCTATTTTGCTCTTTAAGTGTAGCCCATCTACAGTTTGATGGTTCGTAGTTTCCATTTACATCTATTCTATCTATTGAGGTATTCTTCTCACCAAATTTTTCAATATGGTCTAAATAGGAATAATACATATCATCTCGAAAATTTTCAAATGAGTTTTTCCACCTGTCACAAACAGTAATATCCCTACCACCGTAAGTATTATAATCATCCCTATTGCTATTTCCACACCTATCTTTCATTTGTTGCCATATTGTATAGAATCTAGTTCTATACATACCATGAGTTGTTGATGATTCTCTATTTAAACATCCACACGATCGCGTACTTCCACTATATAAACAATCACCCCTAATCTCAACCTCACTATCACAATCACATCTACATAAATAATAGAAACATGAATCCACAACCCTGTGTAACTTTTTAACTACTAATAATCTATCAAATCTCTTACCTGTTAAATCATTAGTTCTTAAACATCCACAAGACTTAACATTTCCAGAAACTAAATGTGAACTACGAACAGATATCTCATTACCACAATCACACTTACAGTGCCAATATGCACCACTTTTCTCGATCCTATCTAATTTAATAACAACTAACTTATTAAATCTTTTATTAGTTAAGTCTATCAACTTCCTACCCATAGAAATCCCCATTTCCTGTAACCATAAATTCTAATACCCCCTCATCAACAACACTAAATAATTTGTCAACAAGGGAATCCCCCATCATTCGTTTCCTTTTTATTGTCTTATCAACAAACTCATCTATTGTATTCCTACACACAAGAGAAATTATAGAAACGGTTTTCTTTTGAGAAATTCTATGAACCCTATCAGCCGCTTGGTCAAATGTTGCACTATTCCACGGCAAATCAAAAAATACAACTGTGTTAGATACCGTTAATGTCAGCCCAACACTTGCCGCACCTATTGTTGCAACCATAATTTTACAACTACCATCATTTGTAAACTTGTTAATTTGACCTTCCCTATCAACAATCTTACCTGTTAAAACTGCTGGATTATACTCACTCAACCTCTCAACAAGTATGTCTGTTGTTTTTGTCCAATTACTAAAAATTAAAACCTTCTCGTCTGTTTCTTGTAATATCTCTACAAGCCTATCAAATTTTGCAGACTTATCAACAGTTGTTGAAACAAGTTTAGTAAAATTAGTAATCTGTCTCAACCTTATCATTTGTCCCAGTGGGTCTACTGCAAACATTTCTCGATCTATATCACTTAAAATTTGTTTTTGCATATTATGATAAAGCCTTGCTTGTTCACTATCCATCTCAACATATTCTGTTTTATAAATTTTTTCTGGTAAATCTAATACATCATCTTTTCTTCTTCTTATGGAAACTAAATCTATCTTCGTCTGTAATTCCCTTAAATTCCTATACCCAACAACCTGATAACCACCCCAACCAGCATACACAAAATATCTAGCACAATATTGTCTAAAACTTGTCTGCTCCATACCAACACATTTAAGTGGTATATAGGCAGATTTTGGTGAATTTGTCAACAATGTACCTGTCATCCCAATAAAGTATTTTATATATTTTGCTACTGATAGTAGTCCTCTACCTTGTTGACTGCTTGGTGATGATAGTTTATGTATTTCATCACAAATTATCATCTCTATCTCACCCTTACGAATCAACTTCTTCAATTTATCAAGAATTTCTTTATTTCTAAGTGTTTCTACATTAGTTATAGTAAAAAATTCTTCGCCAAGGTTATTCAATGATTCTAACTTATCAGCAGAAGAAATTGTTGTTTTTCCACTATACCCCAAAATATTCACACTTGATGTTGTGTGTTGTTGTATTTCATAAAACCAATTCCACTTTATTGTATTTATACCTGTGATTATTAAGCATCTTTTTATACCATTCACCTCTGCCCTTTTTAATGCAACTGCCATGCCCAATAATCCCTTACCAGTTCCCATCTCATTCAACAACAAATACTTATCGTGGTTCATTAGTATATTAAAATCTTCTCTTTGGAAATTATATAATTCTGTTTTTAATGCTTTTGGTAAATCATAATGAAATTTGGGGGTTTTATCTAACATGCTTTTTTCTGTTAGCTTCTTCCCACTAAATTCCCAATCTTCATCTAGTTCTTGTTGCAATAATGGTATGCTATCAGATGGTACCTCCCATACTTTATCTTTTATATTATAAAACCTACTAGGTATCATCCTTATTGCTTCCACTATTTGTGGCTTATAATCAAATGATAGATAACATGATTGCAAACATGATAACTTTTTAGGCTTATCATACTTTGCCTTTATCATGTAATATCAACCCCCTAATTCCACATATTGGTGGATACATATTTACTTATTATATTATTCAGTTCTGCTGATACTGGGAATGTATAGCCTCTGAATGCTTTAATAGAAATAAGTTCATTTTCAATAATTTCCTTATCCATATTTCTCTCTGCCAAAATTTTTTCAATCTGATCTGCTTCCCAATCATCCTCTGGGCTATAGCTATTCTTTCGCTCAATATCCTTATTGATTGCTGTAAGTGCATGATTACATGCGCTCTCTACAATATACTTATCAACCCACTTTTCAACAATATTTGATACAAACCTAATTGCCTCATCAATAATACACTTAGCATCTGCACTCTTTCCAATACTAATCCCATGTTTAGCCGAATTAAGTTTCTCACAAATAACAGAAGCCTCTGGTGTTCTGATTGTCAACAGCCTTGCCATAAGCCCATCAATCATGCTAATATCATCATAGTTATTTTTAATTATATGAAGTTCATCTATATACTCATCCATCGCATTCTTCAAATGCTTTGCAAAAACATCACCAATAAAATACTGACAATCATTGTCATAAATAATAGACAACTCATCATGCCTACCACTATCAAGAATATCCTTCAATGCACCCGCGCAAACAAGTGCTTCACAAACATCATTGTATGTCATATTTCATTCCCCCAAGCGTCCCAACCATCAAATCTTTCTCTTGCAAACAATTCAACTCTAGGCTCATATGAAACAATTTCAATCATTTTTCTCATCTCATCTGGCTTCCTTGAATGTTCTTGTCTGGGTGCTACAAATCCTGTAACTCCTTGTTGTCTCTTACCATCAATAACTTTATATGGTAGATTACCTCTAACACAAAACAGACAATGCTCTGTAATTCCCCTATAATACTGTCCAAGACCTTTCCTGTCTTTCATCCATGTTATCATAGTAACATATCTAAATCCCCAAGCATCAACAACCTTAAATGCGTCTTGCAGGAAATTATTTGTTGCCCATAAATATAGATGTGCATTGTCATCAACAATGTCTTTAATAATTGGCAAATTACAAATATCTTCTGTTTTCATTAGTGGATAATGCCTATCTGCACCTCTTTTTATCTTACCACCACCATGTTCCGACCAAGGTGGGTCTGCATATATGGTTTTATATTTCACATTAAACACTCCTCTTTGGAAAATTCAAGAATGGAATCCAAATTGTCACAAAAACATAACTCCACATTGTCCTTACCTTTACGACGATTGACGACACGACTTTTATAACAAAGGGGATCATCATTCAACTCGATTGTTGAAATCTGAATAATTTTTCCGTTCTTTAATATGCGGAAATCAGCGACTAAGTTAGAAGGAGAAAATCCAACAACAACCAAAATTGTGTTTTCAAGCGAGAAATGAATTATCCACCCATATTTAAAAGAATTTTTTTGAAAAAATCGCTTGCGAACATTCTGGAAGTTGATTCCATCAATCACTGTCAACTCCGCACCACTCGGTTCAAAGTTTTCGCGGAACGAATAACGAATCTTTTTTGCAGGGATACAATATAGAATCTTAATAAGATCATTGTAAATCTTTACATTTATTTCATTTTTCATTACATAAATCCATAAGATAGTTCATATCATTACACAAGTATTTCATGTTTCCACCATCCTCAGTATATCAACCCAGTCCTTAATTTTTGGTTCAAAGTCTCTAAGAAATACGTACTGTTCTTCTGAAAGCACAAGGCTGTCATCCATATTCCACTTTAATGTTGTTGCCATGTCATACTTCTCATAAGAACTCATGACATCAAACATATTATTCATAAAATCTTCTTGTCCTATCTGCAATAGTTTTTCAGTTACAACCTTTGTCATTTCTTCTTCTATATGTTTGCAGACCATAAATATATTTTTTCTAAACTCTTCTTTTGGTTTATATATCCACATTATATTCACCTACAATTTCAATACCTGTTTGTGCAAGGTCAATACCTCTCTTACTTGCCCAATGATTGACAGCAAGATTGATATACTTCTCAAGGTCTTCCATATCATCGTCTGAGAACCTATCTTCATAGGTCATGCCAACTTCCTCAACATTGCAGTTATCGTTAAGATTTTCTGCCATACACCTTGTTACTTCGCTTGCCCAAATGTGCGGATAATACTCATGAATTTCTCCGATATAAACAATGTGCTCATCATCTTCAAAATCATCTTCGTCTAGTGTTACTCTTGCGGCTTGCAGACACTCATCAACAGAGTTATAGTATTCTGCATCATCCCAATAAGATGGGTTCGTCGTATAGGTATAAAATTTCATAGCAACCTCCCACTAGCATCATGTAAAGAATGTAGGTGTCTAAAATCTCCTATGTATTTAATAGCCTTTCTCTTTGATGAAAAGAATACTGCACACATTCCAAAAGGAGTATTGTGAAAAAGAACGTACTTGGCTTTGTGTCCTCTAGCACACATATTTAATTTCATATTCTGTACTTCCCTTACTCGTTGTAGCACCTCAATACAATATCACTATCTGCAACTTTGAAAAATCTCTGTAGTGTAGCATGATCTTTTGTACTCAGTTCAATCTCATCAACACCCAATAAGCAGTTGCTATGAATTTTATTTACAAGACTTTCTGCCTCAATATACATAGCAATATACCTCGACTGCTCTAGTAGAAATTTATCTGATGCTTTATCTACTTCAATCCACATTGGAACATTAGACATAATCTTTAGTGCTTCTTTTCTACAGTGTTCTGCTGTCTCTACACACCTTTTCTTAAATGTTTCTGTATTCTTGTAAAAGTATCTCATTTGCTAACCCCTCTCACAACACATTTATTCCACTACTTTTTAACTACTAATTCTCGTTCTTATGGTACAAAAGAGAGGTAGAAATCCTCAAAATCATCCACAAGATCAATCATTGCCGTTGAGTCTAAATTCCCATCATGCGCATGGAGACAACAATGTTCATAAGCAAGTTCAAACGCGCGTTCAAGAACCTCAACATTCTGCGTCTTAGAATCCAAAAGGAGGAGATCAATGATTCCATTCAGATTCTCGCGAACTGCCTGTTTATGACGATATACCTCATCAGGATAGTTCGTGCGCACACCCTGACGAAGCACATCATTATAACGCCGAAGATAGAGATCGAACTTTCGAGCGTTTTCCTCTTGATAAATTTTCTTCATAAAAACACCTCTTTCTTTCAAAAGTTTCTTTGTGTGTCATGTCAATACTTCCTCTGCCACCCCCTCATCCGTAGTATAACAGATTATCTTAATACCAAGTTCTTTTATCTTAGCCATACATGCCTTACACGGACGGGAATTATGTTGATTACCAAATCTATCTTCTCTATAAGTATATAACACAATCTTCCTTGTGTCAATACCTTTTGGCAAAGAAAGCATAGCCATCATCTCTGCGTGGAGTTTTCCATTACCCCTACAGTCCCCGCTGAACCTATATCTATTATATTCTTTCTGCATAGGATGTGTTTTATTTGTGTTCTGCCCAGTAGCAATAATATGCTTGCCATCAACAATAACACACCCAATATGGATTCTTTTGAAGTCTGATAACTTACTTACTGCTCTTGCAACTTCAAAGTACTTCCTGTGTTTCATCCTCCAACTCCCAAATCCTATCAATGAGAATATCTACAACCTCAGAACGAACATACAACCGCCTCTTCATATCATACAGCAAAATGCTGGCAAGATTAAATGGCAACATCATCTTAGCCTCATTTTCCATCTCAGAAATCTCAGCACTTGTCATACACGACATAGCACCCTTCTTGTTCTTTATATATGCGCCAATGATTGAATCTGCCTTATCCTGCAGTGTTTCGTTCTGCCTCTCCTCATACTCAGCACATAAATCTTCTCTATCAAACTCTGTGCCATCTTCTGCAATGTACTTAATCTTCATAATGTCTCCTAACTACATTTTTACTGTTATATAATGTCTCTGCTTCCCAAACAGATATTTCAGATTCCGACAAATCCTCTATTGCACACCTAAACTCCCTAATTGGGTCAATTTTCTGCCACAGTGTTAGTGTTTCTTTTTTAGCTTCATATCTTGCAACAGGACTCCCGCTTTCATCAAACAAATCCCCGTCATCACTATAGCAAATAAGTTCATATAGTGCATATCCAAGTGTCTCATATACAGCCGCGCCAACTCCACCTATAAACTTATTGCTATCAAAGAAAACAACATAGCTTGGATATTCACTTAATGTGCAGATAAGCGCCTTAGACATCATATTCAATGTCTCTCTTCAAAACTTCAATGTCACCCATAATAAGCTGTTTGATATATTCAAGAAACTCTCCCTTTAGGGTTGCTTTGATTGGTGCATTTTCATATGTAATGATAAACTCATCTGCTTCACACAGATAATCAAGAAAAGCATCTAATTCATGAATTTTCCTAAACTTATCCTCGTAACTTTTGATTGCTTCCTTAACCTCATTAATGTTCTTTGTAGTTACTCTCATTGGAATACTTCCTACCTTTCTTATTGTCTGTTCAAGTTCATCTGCACTCATATTATCTAGTGTATCAAAGGCTTCATTATAAAAACTCATTATCACACCAACCTTGCATCATAATCCTCCATCATAACATGATACCCAAGTAAATCCCTGAACCTGCTTTCTTTCATAATGAAAAAAGCTTCATCACTGTCAAGCATTATATTTATGGAATCATTAAACCCAAACATAAGTGAAAGTGCTGTTGAACTTCTGTCATCACCTTTAGCAAGTTCCAAATCAATGTCCTTATCAAGTTCATTCTTAACCCTAATAAGTTCATTTCTAAACTCTTTGGTATTTCTAATTGCTTTCATGTCTATCTCCTCCTTTGTGTATATATCATAACACACAATTTTGGAGTTGTCAAGACAAAAATAGAGGGAATTTTAATTCCCCCTTGTTACTAATACTCCAACCAATCCAAACACTGCTACTTTTAATACACTATTCTTGAATTTTAGGCTTCGGAGTTGTTTGTCTGATTTCTTCAATGATTTCGCGGCTTCGTCTAATTCTTTGTTCGCTATCTCTAGTGAGTTCTTCGCTTCGCTTGTTGATTTCTGCGCTTCTATTAACTGATTCCGCAAGTTCTTTATTTGCGTCGCTGATTCTGCTAGCTGTTTGTTGAGCATCTCTATTTGCTCTGTCAAGATCGTCGACTGTTCTCCTGCTCTCATCAAGTTTTGATTCGATTGCATCAAGAGATTCCTGAGTTCGTTGTTGTTGTTCTCTAGCACGGTTAATTGCGTCTCTAGTTCTACCAACTGAGCCTCCGTTATCTGATAACACTGCCCAGAGGAGGAACCCAGTAGCAACAACACAAACGAGAACGAAAATACTACCAATATTTTCTTTGTTTTTCTTAAAAAATTCATTCAGTTTAGTTCACCCCAGTTCATCATAATTATTACTGTTCTCATAGTTGATCATCATAGTAGTTTGCTTTTCCTCTAAGAACATCTCCACCACGAGAACCATCTGTTGCATAAGGATTAAAACTTGGTGACTCTGTTGTACCAAGATATTCTAAGTCCCAGCGCTCTGCACCATTCTTTGGGCCGTATGGTTCGTGGATGCTGTAACCATCTTCACAGTCTGCTTCTTCTCCATGTGTTAAAACATGCTTCTTATCAATAGTGAGCCATAGTGCCATTGCTACTATTGCCACAGCCTGTGCCATGACCTCAATTTGATCATGTGTTGGCGCATATTCACCAAGATCATTCGTTGTTGCCCCATATGCACAGCACAGTGAAATACCTACTGAACCAGAATTATGCTTCCATGTGTGTGAAAGAACTTCTGAGAAATCGTCTGTACTGATATAGATTTTTCCATCACCCAGTATGCTAATATGATAATCATCAAATGTCTGATCAAATCGTCCTGCTGACCAGTGCATTATGATAGATGGCTCTCTACCATACTTCTTTGCTAATGCCCAAATATCTTCTCTACTATCTTCTGCAATCTGTTTTACTTCATCTAGTGTTACATATCTTACCAACTATATCAACCTCCCTCATCATTTCCATTATACTTTGGTAGTTCTCCTTCTGGACTATTTAATTGAGAATCTATTTTGTACTTTGAATTATATGTCCATGCTAATCCTATCAATGTGGAAATAGCTGTACTCATTATTCCTAGGAACCCATATGCGGCATTTAACTCAAAATGATAACCCCACAATCCATTCATATAAAATGCAAAGAGTAAACTAGCACACCACACTAATGTGAATGCTAGTATTACTCCTGCCACAAAAAATATAATGGTTGTTTGGTTATTTTCTGCCCACCTACCAAGCCTAAGTATATTTCTTTTGATTGCTGTTACCATTGCTACATCCTTCTCCCACACAGCCCCTTGACCTCTTGTGAAACTCATGGTCTGTGATTATTGGTAGTGCCATTGCTTTTTTATAGAGAGCAGTTATAGTACCATTCCCGTTTAGGTTGTGGTATGAAGTATATAAATTCTCTATCTGCTTCATCTGTGAAATGGTTATTCCACCTATTGCAGTGAAGTATTCTGTTGACTGAGATATTCTATCTGCCAGAATTGATCTCATTCCACACTTTAGTCCTTCATATTCTTCGTCCCTCTTTTTGGATTCTATATCGTGCTTTGCCTCACGCTCTTTAAATTTTGCTACCATCCATCCGACTAATGCTACCACTATTGCATTAGCCAAAGCTAATAATATTTCCGTTGTTATCACCTTCATCCTAATGCATAGTTTATTTTATAACTCCCCGTGCCATTTAATGTAACTTTTACTGTTTCATTATCTACATACTCAACACCATATCCTGCTGGGTGTGCTGATCTCACCCACTTACCTTTTTGGTTTATTGTTAGTGTTAGATTATCTATACTTACCGTGTCCTCAACATATTTCTGGCTTAATGAAAAAGCTATTCCTAATTTACTAGCTACTTTTGTGTTTTTATCTGTTATCAAATCATGCCATAGATTTGTTGGTATTGAATCTATAGATGAATATGATATTCCTCTTTTTGGTATTTCATCTGTTTGTATTTCTACCCAATCTCCATTTTCTATAGTATAATATTTATTTTTATCTACTGTAAATGCAAATCTTATATCATTTTTTATGTCTACATTTCCCTTATACTTGTATGGCTCTGTTAGTGGTGTAAAATTTTTTGTCCACTTTGCGTATGGTACTACATTAAATTCATCTACTATTGCTTGTATTGTATAACCAACTGTGTTAGACCCAATATATTTTATACTAATTAAGGTTGATTTCTTATCTGTAACCTCTTTTACTTTCTGTCCATCAACATATAAATAAAAATTACCACCCTGTCTTACCAATGCAACATGATGCCACGCATTATCACTTAATGGTGTATTTAATGTATATGATGCACCATCAATCATTAATTTATTGGTCTGTATACTAAATAAATTTGCATTTTGTGATGTAACAATCACTGGACTTGTTGATGTTTGTGTCTGATCTGCCTTTACCCAAAAATCTGTTGTAAAATCACTAACACCAAAATCCATCTCTTTTTCTAAGAATAGTTGTCCACCAGATAGTTTTAGTGCTTTCTCACCAAATTTTTTATCTGTTGTTAATTCTACTCCTGTTGTTGCAGTCCAATTTCCACTATATATATCACTATAATCTACATCAAAATGCATTAAACTGATTACTTGTATTCTATTTTTATTTTCTAAAATGCTTGATTTAACAGATATTTTTGTAATGTCTTCTACTTGTTTTATGTTTAATAAATCTTTTGGCACCACTACTTGTGGTTTTGGTGTTAATATTACAAAACAATATGATTTCACATTTTCTTTTCCAAAAGTAGCTACTCTAAATTTACCTAGTTCTCTTAATTGCTCTCCGTTTACGGACATATCAGAACTATTATTAAATAGATTTTCTTTATCTGCTGTTGATAAACTATCCCAATTATCCGCCACTTTCTTAAATGGTACTTGATACACTGATTTATCTTCTGCTATATATAGTGTTGATAGTTTTTGAATTGGGCTTGTTGGTATTCCACTAAATGGTCTTGCATATTCCCACACTGTAAAATCTGATACAGCACAATCACCATTGTTATAACCATTGCCACCTAACACATTAAATTGGTTTAGGTTTACTATATTAGTTATAGGAAGCGATATTTTCTTCTCCCCATTAAGATATACCTCTTCTCTATAAGATGATACACAAATATATATATGATACCATGTGCCAACAATTACTTTTGTTAATTCTGGTGAACCCCCACCAGCTAGTGGATAATATGTAAGTGATCCATTATCTTGTCTAAAATATAAATAATCTCGTGTGCCAACACCGATTGGCATATACCAATTTGTATTATATTTATTTATTTTTAGAAATGCAGATATTGCAAATTCTCTTGTTGTTGGTACTCCTATTGATATATTATTTACACCATCTTTTGATGGACACTGTTCACCAAATTTACCTGTTCCTATGCTTGGCATACCATTAGGGTAGGTTACAGTATGCCCCATTAAGTCTTTCCATTGACCCGCGTCATTTATTAACTTTATAAGCATTAAACACAAACCTCCTTAACGGTATTATAATTATTAAAATCTATCTCTTCTGAAACACAAACATACCCATTTCCTAATGCTGATGGTGCTGACATATTTATTTCTGGTGATGATTTACAGTGTACTGTTCCATCAAACTCTACAAAATTTTTATTGTATTCAAACTTACTACCATCACCCGAATCAAATGTATAGGAATTCATTACCACCCCAGATGTCCCTGTTTGTAGCCATAATACATCTATTGGTGGGAAACAAAAAGTTAATGTTTCTGGGAAATTTATTGTTACTACAGACCCCGCTGTCACGTTTAATTTTGTAATCTGCTTCCACCCTGCGACACCACTGTTGCTACCACCAGATAGGCTCTCCCATTTAGTTGTATCAAATGCTACATCTGATGTATTGGTTTCTCCTGCTCTCCAAATTCCACTATTATAAATTACTGAATCGCCTTTCTTATATATTGTACTTGGCTTCCAATCCTCTAATACTATATCTTTAGACAGCTTTTCCCAATCATCTTCATCAAATGTTGGTTTAGTTGTAATAAACTTCGCTCTATATAATATTCCATTATAATACACAACTTCATGTAATCTGTACTTCTTATTTGCTTGCCAATCATTAGCAATTACATCACTATCTATTGGCATCCATGTTGATTGAAATGTTGTTGATTTTGATATATTAGATGGTGCTTTATACATTTTACCAAAATAAATTACAATATCACCCTTATTGTAATCCTTGTCTGCACTCCAATCCTCAATCGTTGTTCCAGATGGTTGTGGTTGTGGTGTTGGAGGTGTTACTGACCCACTGCCACTTATTAACTCCCAATTCTCATCCTTAAACTCTGTTTCACCCTCATGGTCTTTTTTACATCTATATATTTTACTATCATGTACTACTACATTATCTTGCTTATATGTAAAATATTTCTGCCAATTTGATATACTTGTTACATCACCTATTAACTCCCAATTATCATTTTTAAATGATGGGATTATATCATTTAATATTAAACTTCCAGTATCACCAAAAAAGCCACCCCCCATATGTGCTCCAGTAATGGAGAACCTAAATGCCCTTACCTTATCATATATTTTTAATGGATTGCTTGGTGGTAAATCACCATCATATATTTCTACTTCTGAATTATCTGTATTTATCTGTATTACTTTAAATGAGCCAAACCCCGCATTTCCCCAATTCTCTGATTTGAAAACTAGTTCATATACTAATGCCCCATTTATTGGCATTGTAAATGGTGTTGCTGGTATGTTCTGCCACGGGCCGCCACCGCCACCGCCATTAGTTGATAGTCCTATTGGGGTTGGATATGTTGTCTGATACCACTTATTAGCTACATCTGTATATCCTGCACCACCATGCAGTGATTTATGTGTTTTAATACACCTATACAGCCTTCCCTCACTTACAACAGTAACCCCCTCTTTATAATTAGCACCCTCTCTCCAATGTGGTGTGCTTGCATAAACAGGTTTTGTGTTTGAAAACTCTCCAGCAAAATCATCTGCCGTTGTAAAATCACTTGTAACATGATATGCTACATCATACATATTTATGATAGAATCTTTTTCATATGGTGTTTTCTTTACCCAATCTCTTATTGCCTCTGAGTAATCTAATGAATCCCATTCTTCTGGTTTAAATTCTGCTTTTGATTTTATTAAATCCTTTGCACGATATAATTTTCCATTATATCTTGTTATTTCACCAAATGAATAGGCTCTTCCATCGAAATCTAATATTGTATTTAGTGTTGTGAGATTTGGTGTATCTCCTATATCACGTTCCATAGTGGAACTTGTATGAGTATTCTTTACATAGTAAAATGTATCTGCATTATATGATTTTACTATTTCTCCTTTTTCATAGTTCTTACCACTTTCCCATGTGCTAATTTTTATTGTACCATTCTGAGTTAGCTTCTCCCACTTAGTTACATTAAAAACACTATCATTTGAACTTTCTTTTGCCCTATATAAATCATTCTTATACCATACAACAGTTCCCTTGAAATATTGATTACCTGCCACCCAATCAAGTAATGTTTCTATCTTCTCCCAATAGGTTGGTACTAAATCTTGATTGATTACATTTGCAATACTATAATATAATAATCCATCACTATCCCTAACCATAGTTCCTGTTGGGTAGTAATTAGCTTTATTCCATTGTGGTATGCCAGCAGTGATTACTTCATAACTATTTACATTTATATTTGCGCCTGAGTTATGTTTTGAATTAGCTTTGATTATTAGGTTTTTATGAGATAAAATTTGACCATTTTCGTAATCACTGTTTGGCTTCCACTCATTAAATAATATATAATCATTCTTAACAAGTCTCTCCCATTGACTTGCCTTGAATGTTGTTTCTTTATTATCAACTTTTGCGCGATAAATGTTTCCATCTTTTACAACTTCATCACTTACTAAGTATTGCTTGTTTGCTGTCCAATCTTTCAATGTTATCTGTGGTGTAAATCTCTGCCAACAAGTAACATCATCTATCTCTTTATTGCTTGGTACATCTTTTATGGAAACATAAATATCTCCATCTTGTGACCTAACAACTGAATTTGTAACATATTCTTTTGATTTATCATGCAACTGAATGCCAGCATTTAATGCCTCAAAATTTGTTAATTCAATATTAGCTGTTGATTCATGTGTTGTCTTAACTCTTAGTATAATATTATTATATGTTACTAACTGATTTACTTTATATTTAGTATTTGGTTCCCACTTATTTACACCAGAATCACCATTTCCACCAAGTGCTTCCCACTTTGATGTATCTGTCACTGCTGATGAATTATTTACTTTTGCCACATAAATAATTCCGTCATCATAAACCATTTCTCCTGCTTTATATTGCTTAGATGATTTATATGGTGTTATCTGATTATTGCTTATCTTTCTCCATGCACCATCTTGTACTGCGGCTTCAAATGTTACATAGTCTGATTCCTTATTACCTTTTTCCTTTTGATAAATTGAACCATCCTTACGAACAACTGATCCTATTGGATAATATAGTGCATTTATATCATGTTCTGCGATAGATGCATTTATTGGTGTTAGATTACTATTTAAATCTGTGGTTTCTATATTTCCAACAGTTACTAATGTATTATGTACTACTGCTGTATCACCATTTACATAAACTTCGGTTTTACCTCTATCCCAAAACTTTATTACGTCTGTTAGCTTTTCCCAATTAGCAAGATTAAAATTTCCTTTACTATCTATCTTCGCCATATATAGGTTTCTTGCATATTTAACAGTGTCTCCCACATAATACTGCTTAGTGGGTGAAAACTCTCCTGCTGTCTCAAATAATCTTGTCCAATTATCTACTTTAAATACATTATCAGATGTGTGTTCTTTTTTACACCCATATGCCACACCATCATTTAATACATTATCCCCAACATTATAAAATGTTTGCTTCTTCCAATTTCTTAAACTAGCAAATATCTCCTGCCAATTATCTTTATTATCTTCAAATGTGGTTGCATCATGTGCTCTTGTGCATTTATATAACACATCTCCATAATACACCATATCCCCACGTTTATAATATGCCCCACTTAGCCATGTTGATACAACACCATCTGCGGTTGTGCCTGTTGCAATATCTAACACTTGGAATTTTGCTGTCCCAGATGCAATAATAGAGCCAGTAACATTATTCACTGGCTCTGTTTCATCTGTTGTACCTGCTACCGTACAATAAGCATATTGGGATGATTTTAGATTTATATATCTTACAATATCCCCAACTGTATACTGTTTATTTGGTTTCCATAGTGTCCAATGGCTTGCATCTTGTACGTGACTAATTCCAACTAACCTATTATCTGCATCACGAATAAATTCGTTGTAGGCCTCATCCGCAAATTGTTTTTGCTCATCAATAAGTAATAAGTCTAGTTTTCTAGTTCTATCTGCCATTCAATCACCCCTTATATCTTATTATAACATATTTTTCTGAAAAAATCAAGGTTTGACATATAAGTCATATGGAATTATATCACCACTTCTAACGCGATAATACTCTGTTCTATTATTAGCAAATTCATTGAAATTAGTTCTAAATATAAACTCCTCTTCCAATACTATCTTATGATATTTTGGTGTATAGATTGGTGGTGTTGTACTATAATCTATGTCAACTCCATCTATTCTATATGCCTCATATCCTGATACATCATATATCTTACCATCTTGCCCCTTGACTTGATTTTTAGTTCCACCCTCTTTACCAACAAGAACCAATGCACCATCATCAAATGTCATTGTCTGCTGTACTGAAACTGTTGTGTCTGGTACAAATATGTTTGTCTCTTTTGTGATGCTCTCTATGTATTCCTGTACTTCTGAAACATCCTTTACAACACCAACAATTCTTGGAACATTTAGGATTACATCTTTTTCATATTTATCATATGAATATAATCCCTTGCCCTTATCTAGTGTTAATATTTCTATATGTGCTTGATTAGATTCCATAATTCTGTTTCTCATCTTTGCACAAAAATCTTCCCACTTAAATTTAAATTCTTCGTTCTGTGCAGGATACTCTAATTCAAATTCTCTGCCATTACATGAAACCCTAACAATATTTACAACACTCTCACTGGGTTCTACTGAATCTTCAAGATGTGACCTAATGTTATAATCATTAAACTTGTTTCTTGTCTTTACTCTAAATATAATACCACATGTAAATATAGTACCTGCTGGGAAATTATATTTAAACTCAGACTTGTTTCCCTTATCTGCACTAAACTGTAAATTACCCATTATTGATGGGCATTCTGCACGCCTAGCTGTTAGCATATCATATGTCTTATTCTTATCAAATGTCTGCTCTTTATCTGGTGTTCCTGTAGTTATTTCTAGTGATTCTTTTGATGTACCACCGTTTCTAGCTACTGGTAACCCCTTATTTACGTCCTGCTTTATATCAAAGAAATAACAGTATGATGATGAGTAGTGCTTCTTAGGTATGGTATCAAAAATACCCCTAATTACATTCTTCAATAGGTAATTACCATTTGGTAATTTCTCTATGCTATCATATGACATTATCTCCCCATCTGATACTAATAGATTCATTCCACTCTTATTATTTATAGAGTTCTTATCTGCATTTATAGTATTTAGTTTATCATCAAATAATCTATCTGTATCAAGTCCTATTGATTTTATTTCTATTGTCTTTTCTATTCCATAGACCTCTTCTGTTCCAGCTACCATTCTTGCTACCATAGACCAATTAGATGTGTTTACCGTCTTATCATATCTTCCCTCATTATGCCGCCACACATGCCATGTATTAGTATACTGGCTTGGCTTTGATGCCCATGCACTAATATATGTATCTAATGAGTATGTTGATTCATATGGCATTTCCATAAATAGGAAGTTTTTAATATCCTCTGGAACCTTCTCTGGCTCTGTCCAATCTGGTATATCTGCATACTTATAATCTGTGTATTCAAATCCAAATACATCTTCTACTGCTGTTACTGTTATAGTCCCCTCTGTTAATGAACCATAATCAACATCAGTAACCCTATATACCTGTCTATTTATCCCATATGGCTCCCAAGTTATTCTTATTGGTTCTCCTATGGTTAGGTCATATGCTGACCTATTACATTTGAAGTTCACAGACGATAGTGGATACCCAGCAGATAATAGCTGTGTTTGTGCCATATATCTAGCATTATCTCTTGTTGTGAAATATGACCCATCTACTGTACTTTCTTGATACCTGTGTGTAATTAACTTATTTGATAAATCATTTACAGTTATCGTACCATTATCATATTTATTCTCTGCATCTGTAAATGTTAGTGCTATTGCAGATGTAGTTTCTGACCAATCCAGCCTTGAAAACTCCATTGATTCACAATTAGATGTATCAAATTTCTTTATCTTATCTACATCATAATCATTTCTTATTAACTTAAATGTTAGCTTTCCTGTCTTTGGGTCATCAAACTTTACAGCGCTTATATGTGCTAATATATTATTTATATAATCTCCTGCTTTAGATACACTATTTATTAAGCAAGAAATTCCAAGTCCTTCTTTTTGACATGTTAGTCCCAATTCTACTAGGCTTTCTTCATCTATAACATCATCTTCTGAATTATAATCACATCCCCAGTAGTTATTAGTTAAAATCTCGTAAATAACCTCTGCTGGATTTGCATCCTGCCCAATCATTGGATCTAGTTTCTTATCCTTATATTTCTTAGATAACTTATCTGGATAATTTACTACCTCAAACCACATTTCTGGGATGGTTGCTTGCTTTCCTATATACGCCCCAGTTTTCTTATCCTTATTTGATACTACACATGTTAAATACATTGGATATTTAGGTGTTAATCCTTGAAGGTCTGTGGGTATTGTGCTCACTCTCATTTGATCTTCCATCCAACTATCTTTTGGCTGTGATGTGTTTCCAAAATAATACCTAACTTCTCCAATGAAGCCACCACCCTCATCAACACCGCCAAACATACCATCATCATTTATATATGCGGCAAGTCCTTGTTGATTTTCTGCTTCCCACGCAATTTTATTATTATTATCCCAAACACCTTTCTCTGTAGAATCTTCTACATTAGAATCATATACATTCATCCATAGTTTCTTTACACCTATATTATCTCCAGTCCAGCAAATAATATGTTGCCAACCTAGATAATATTTGAATCCCTTCTGGATTGTGGTTCTTCCTAAGTGTTTTGCAAATAACAACATTAATAATGTTAATAACGCATTATAAACTGCCATCATTATCATTTTATTTTTAGCACCTTGGGTTGTTTCTGTACCTGGCCCTGCTGGTGTAAATACTTTATTTGGTGTGATTAGTATTGCTATTATGGTTATAAGTAGTGGGATTAAAATATCCTTAACATTTATTTTACTATGCATACCATATTCTTCTGTATATGGATCTGCTCTAAATGCCCCATAATATGATATTATTGGATTCTTTATCATCACTCTTCCTAGTGCTACTGGTATTGGGCTACCTATACTATTTGTATTATCTGAGGTAAATCTTGAAGCCTTTTGTGTTGTTGTGCTTCCCCTATTTTTCCCCCTATTAAATAACATAAGGAGTAATGTGCTTACTCCCCAGCCTATCCAAGGTGACATTCCATGTGATTTTTCTCCTGCTGATGTTGTCTGTCTCTCTGCCACTTCTTATACTCCTATCTGATGAATCTTACCCATCTAGTTCTTCCACAATCATATACAACATACTTATTTTGATAAGAAAAACTTTCTGGTTCTTCTTGACCATCCTCTATATACCCATATTTTTTCATCCAAGAACCATCTCCCCATCTATTATCAGTATATTCTATATCCCCCTGTGGAATACTAAATACTTGCTTTATATTCTCAAAAACCTTATCCTTATCATCCTCGTAATCCTTATCAAATATTGTTATGAGATTTATTCCTTTACTTTTTGCTAATAGAAATTTATCCCTATGATAATATTTATCAACATTTTTATATAATCCATTTTCTGTGGCATGATATGGAGAACCATTATACTCAATGCCAAACTTAAGTTCATCACAATATAAATCTATCTCTTTTCCATCAAGAACTTTTGATTTAGTAAATTTCTTACCAGTTAAATCCTCTATAAAATCTTTTATCTCCAACTCGGGTGCAGAACCAACCTTTGATACATTCTTACAACCACAGGATGTGGTTTTTCCATAAACAAAATCTGAACTATGTACCTTTTTAATATTGCCACAATCACATTTACAAAGCCAATCTGAGTTTCCAACATACTCAAATGGTATTAAATTACCAAACCTTATATTTGAATAATCTTTAGCACAAACGCCTTTTTTAATGCAACCACAAGATAATACATTGCCCCTAGCTAAATTACTAGAAGAGGCAATCTTTTCCCCTCCGCAATCGCATTTACATTTATACATACCATTACCAATATATTTAGTAATCACCAACTTACCAAATCTATGACCAACTTTATATTTATGTAATTCACATCCACACGATTCCTTCTTATGTACTGTTACAGTTCTCATTTCATATACAACTTCATTTCCACAATCACATTTAAATTTCCAATGTGAACGACCACCTTTATCAAAATGATCTAAGCACACTGCCACAAGATGATTAAATCTTCTTCCTGTTATATCTTTTGATATTTTTCTTCTGTGTAAACAACCACATGATTTAACTTTTCCGCCTGTTAGTTTATAGGTAGGAACTTCTTTTTCTCCACCACATACACACTTACACAACCAATGTTCTCCACCTGCATTAGAAATAACGGTCAAATCTCCAAACTTATCACCTATTTTTACTTTACTCATATCAAACCCCTATATTATGTATATGACCTTTTGTGTCCCTCTGCACAACAGCATCATCAACCCAGTACGCTGGGCGATTATCAACTGCGTGCTTAAATGCATCATATGGTTGAATATATGGTATTCCACTAAAATTATCCGTGTTATTGAATTTTCTATGACACACTGGAAATAGACAATCACATCCTGGATATATCATAAATTCACCCAATCTATCTGCTAAGTTTATTGGATATTTTATTATAATATAATTATCTTTATGCTCCTTTATTCCGCGCTTTACATTACCCATTACTAGATACCCATTTGTGAAATATCCGCTTTCTTTCGTGGCCAGTTCATGTGATTCTATTTTTAATCCCTTAAATCCTGCTGTGTGTCCACCTATTATATAACAATGTAATCCATAGTTATCTGCTGATAACCCACACTTTGCATCATATATTGTGTTTTGACAAAAATATGATAGCTTACCAACTGGTATCTCTCTTGATAATATATTTTCAATAGTTATGGTTAGTGTTGCTTCACTTCCACTAAATACTACTTGACTTACTATTCCTCGAAGTATTCTCACATATTCATTGTTGTGCATACGATATACTTCTACTTTTACTGTATCTTGTTCTGGTGGTGCTCCTTGATATAATAATGCCACATTATTAGTTCTATTAACTGTTATGGTACAATTTTCTACTGTTCCATTGCTATCACCAAGTTTTAGACTATCTCCACGCTTTATATAGTCTGGTTGGAAGTTGTACCACTCTGTTCCTATCTGTATATACTGGTATCTATAAGAACTTGTATAACAGAAATTCTCTCCATTATATTTAAATAAATATAGTTCAATAGGCTCTGCATTTTCTATTGATACTTCTTGATTCTCATATCCTGTTATTGGCACTACTTCTCACCTTCCTTCTTTCCTATTTGAGGGTCATTTACCTCTTTCGTTGTCATAGTAACTTGTGCTATTGTATTTGCTTCATAATTTAATTGCATAGCATCATCGTTAAATCTTACACAATTAAAAAATGAACACATCAACACATCTTCTTTTTTAGCATTAAATCCAACCATATCTTCAAATATTATCTTACCATATGTTATGTCATCTTTTAGCGTTTCATATGTATATGTTTTTATTTTCAATACATGAGATTTAAAATCTCTTGTAAATATTACAAGACTTTTCTTTCTCCCATTTGTCAAATAGAATTTATATAGTCTATCAAAATTAGTATATATAGCATTATCTCCCGATTCTATATCTCTGTCTACTTGAAAATCATTTGCCCATGTTGGCATATAAAAACTCTTATACATACCACTCATTCGCATAAAAAATTTCTTATAATTATTTATCTCTTTCTGATTCATTAAATACAATTCATAAGTATGTGTATCATAACTTATTGAATTTATTAAATCATAATTAAATATTCCAGTATCATTATCTAATCTTACTACACCCTTATCTACTGATAAACTTACTGAACTATCTTCAATCCATTGTGGTGTTCCTAGCCACACCTCTTTACCCTCATATGTTTCTGGTAATCTCCATTGGTTGTATCTTTCAACATCTGTTTGATATTCATGTTCTATCATATATGGTAAATTGGTTTTTACTGAGTTATTTAAATCCTCAAATGAGATTCCAACTTCTGTTCCATGATTAAATATATATTGAAGTCCTGCATTTGGCTGAACTGAACATTTCTTTAGTGGGAATATAAATGTATTCTTTACATATAATGGTCTTTTTATTCCTTTCTTTAGCATTATCTTTTCATTATCATATCTATGAACCTGCTTTACTATATTTACCTTATCATTACACACATCATCATGGAAAAATATCATTATATATTCTGCATCTAATAAATTATATGCATAATCCATATCTATATACAAAGCCTTACTGTTTGGTATATAATCTTCTACTAAGTATAGTGGTTGTTGCCACATAGGTACATAATATGTATCCGTGTGTCTCATTCTAAGTATTCCTCTTAAATATTGTGCTTGATACATATCCATAGCTGAGTAATCATAGGTGTAATATCTTCTAGGAACTTGTCTTGTTTTTATTCTCTGCTCGTCCCCATTATACATTTTTAATATATTAGTTTTATACTCTATCTTTTCCGTTATCTTTGTATTTGCCAATAATTACTCACCTCCTTAATATGAAAAGTTCGGTGACAATTCTAGAACATCTGGTATGTTCTCATTCTCTTCCTCATCACGCTTTAGTGTCAAGAATTTATATACTCCCCAAATAAGCCAAGGTTCATATACTGGTCTATTATTTAAAAACTCATCCTGCCTCAATACTGGACACAACCACGGAAACAGTGTTATAGACAACATTGGCAATAATATATGATACTGTAATGCTTTTCCTTTAAATATTGGCTTATTATGCTTTGCATCCATTGCCTTTATATGATGTCCATATAGTTTATTTATTTCTGGTGAGTATTCTTGATTTCTTGGTAATCTCCATACTTGCCCAACATTATAAATTTCTGAAATTACTAACTTCTTCTTTATAATATATTTCTTAAATTTAGTTGGTGCATATGGTATAATTGCTCTTGTCTCATTATAATTATGTTTATTATCTTGATTATATTTATCTCTTCTACCTGTAACAAATATATTTACTATTGGTGATTCACCATATTCTTTTTTCTGTGTTCTTGCAGGAACTATGAACGTACTCTTTAGTTGCTTTGCATCTAATATTACTATAAATTGATGGCTCTTATGCACCTTAAAATCTATATGCATATCTGCTATACTTACTACATTAGGTACATTATATACAACTGCTCCATGCTCGTTATATATATTAAAATCATGCCTACCTGCATGATATATGTATTTATGTCCATCTATTAATGTCCAAACTTTCTTTCCGTCTGGCTTCCCATATTTTAATTTTAATGCATACCACACAGAAAGGGATATTTCATCCCCATGTAATTGCTTTTCACCACTTCCAAGCATATCACAATCTTGAATTAATATCCCATTAAAATATGGTTTTACAAACCAAATAAGTTCATCTGTTTTTGGCATGACTGACTGGGTAATATCTAATATACATGCCTTATTACTCATATATTATACCCCATAAGTTCTTGATGTATCTGTAGTTATATCTCCTGCAAAACTATCTGAATCATCCTCATTCTGCCGAATACTTATTGCGTCATATCCATATCTGCCACGCCTCATTGAGTGTGAGAATATCTGGCACAAATCACCAGACCTTGGATAACTCATCTCATATACACCCGTTGATTGCATATTTAGATTACAAGCAAAATATACACCAGCTACCTGTCCCGCACTTGCATAGTTATTTAATACATCTGGGTCTACTCTTACTGCCATATATATTGGCATATTTAGAGTTAGGCAATTAAGTGTATTTATATTTCTACCCCAATCTAATTTTCCTGCTGATTGTAGTGAAATGTAATTTGGAATCTCACCATTACCACCACCATTTACACGAACTGGAAGTGACATTGGTTTTCCTGTTACATTATCTGAACCACTACTTGCCCACCTAATTTCTCCACGCTCTTTATTTGGTGCCTCATCTATATCAATTCTTAAGAATGTATTAGAGATTGTACCACTACTTAAAACTGGCAATATACTTCCATCTGATATTGTATGAAATGATGAATAGTCTTTCTTTGGGTTACCATCCTTATCTATTGGAAGTGGGTGTGTCACATAGTCTCTTTGAATCCTAAATATCTCACCAGCTTCTTGCATTAGACTTGGTACTGATGACCCACTGAAAAACACTCCACCTTCCCACGAATCATACTTATATAAATTACCAAATACTAAATGTACGCACCTATAATCATGTCCCACTCTTACATCCCCACCAATATTTTCTGCCACGATTGAGAATATAAGTGTATCCGATGGCTTTAATATATTATTACAATATAACTTATACTTATTTTTATTTACTGCCTCTGGTGTATTTGAACCCTCAAGTGTTTGTTCTGTATCTTCTCTTGGTATTACTGGAACCCACACTGCCTGTACTTCTTTATTTCTAAACTTTGTAGGTACTTGGAATTGGTTATACCATCTCTGCTTCTTAGAATAACCTTCTCCAACTGTTGCCCCAATTCCATAAAAATTCTTATGCTTCTGTGTTTTTATAAAATCATCATCATGTGCATCCATATCTGCATCATCATTTAGCCCAAATATATTTGTACCATTTGCGCTTCTTAAATATATAAAATAGGTGTTGGTTCTATCCATAAACACGAACTTCTTTCCGTCTACAACATCTCTTTTATATATGTTTGTATCATCCTTTAAGTCCTCTACTACAGAATATCCTTTTGCCTTTATATATTCTACCATCTTAGCAAGAACTTCATTAGGATTCTTTAAGTTATCATATACTACATATGCCAATATATTACCCCCTAATCCCAACAATGCTTGTTATTTCAACATCGCCCCTGTCTTTTAGTTTCAACGTCCGATCTGTATCTATAATTATATTATACACTAAATTACTATCTCCTGTCAAGTTTACGGGGCTTTTATCCATAAATGATTCTTCTAATTTCTCAACATTTATGGTATTGACAATTCCTGTATTTGTCTTAATTATTATTTTATCAAAATCTAATATTCTACCATTTAAATTTATTATATCATGATCAACAGATTTTAATAATTCCAGCTTCTTATAATACTCTAACATAATAATTGTACTGGTTTTTCCCATCCACCTATTTACAAAAATGCTCTTGGTAATATTCTCCCCATCACGTTCTATGACAACATCACCATCTTGCCGACCAGAATCATTTATTAAATTTACACTATCAACCTCAATAATTCCAGATAATGTATTTGTATTTTGTGGTTGTCTTGTAACATAAAAAATTAGTGGAAATTTTACAACAGTATTGTCCAAGCTAGATAGCATTGTATTATCAAATCTGTGTCTTGTATAAGCCTCACCTATTGAATATTCTGCAATATAATTATATTTTGGAATGCCATCTATTGCATATAATTTTGGATAGCTAACTTTTGTACCATTATCATCAAAAAAATCATCTAAATTATATTCATCCTGCAATATAAATGACATATCCATCCTATTTTTTATAACAAACCTATTAAACATAATATATGATACAATTAGGAACCAATGATAATAACAAAAATGTTTCCAATCATTTCTTAGCATATAGAAAAACCTAAATCTTTTATCTGGTTGTCCATTCTCTGCCACAGCTATAAAATTATTTGTAGCAACAACATAGCTTTTACTGTCCTCCACATAATTTAACTTTCTTGCATATATGAAATGTGGTTTATTTAAGTGAAACATTCTTCTGTTATTATAAAAACACATTGAAAAATATCCCTTATTATATGTTATTAATATATTATCCCCACTTACTGGTGGCCGCATAAAACATCTCTTTCTTTCATGAACCAACCTTCCAGTAAAATAATCGCTTGTTTGAAATTCTGGATTCCCTAAATATTTTGTCAAATTATCAATACCACCTGCTACTTCTGGTATTACCTGTGATACTGATGCCCCATATTTCTGCTGTTCATATAGCTTAGTTTTATCATATTCATACATTAAGTCATACCACAACTCATATGAACAATCATACTTTCTCTGCCTATACAAATCTGAGGATGCTGACCCCATTTTTTCATACTGATAAAATCTATTATTCGTATTACAAACCTCTAAGTATAGATAAACCTTTGCCCTATTATCATATAAAACAACAAAATCTTTTATATCTCTATTTATAAAATCTGACCAACCACGTAAAAACTCTGGTGATAAATTATTTGGAGCGCATCTAGATGATCCCAACCCCCCTTTACCTGCAACATATGGTACCAGTGTTATCTTTTGCTTTTCATGATTGGTTGTTAGAAATATTCTTTCTGTTTTTGGTGTGTCCTCATCAGTACCACCCACATATATTAAATCATCTAATTGCTTAAACTCATATTCTGTTCCACCTACTCTTGTTTTATTAATCTTCCAACTAACTGATTCCTCAACAAGTTCAAGTCCAAACTCAATAAGAGATTCCTTTAATATTCTAAGAGTTTCTAACCAAGTCTGCAGTTCACTTTCATAATCCATAATTTTATCAAGTTCACTGCTTGTATATTCTATCTTCATATTAACTGTCTCCTAATCTAATAAGAGTTCTATATAAAATCTTATTTCTCTTTTCATCCATCTTCTGCTTCTCATATTCCTCCACAGTTAATAGATGTTCCCACTCTTCATTTACAACATCTAAATGTATTTTATAGTGATATAATCTTTCATCCCACACACACGGTAGATTAAAATATATGCCATCATTTAATTCTATTATGCCTAGTGGCATTTGATAATCATAATGTATATATACATCACTTATGCTTCCAAGTATATAATTTACTTGATCTTGTCCCCTAACTGCAACAGATATATCATCCATTTGAATGTTGTATTCTCTTGATTCTTCTTTAATCTTATTTTCATTTTTAATTTGATTTACAAAGAATCTCTTCTTTTGCCGCATCGAATTTTTGGTCAATATAAAATCTGGTGTATAATCAGATGGTTGTGCTAATCTTGTTGCAAATGTTGGAGCACACCCACCACACACAGGATATGGCTTTACTTCTGCTCCTTGTTGTAATGTATATATGCTTCTCCATTTTGAATCCTCACATAATACCTTAAAATTACTCCACTGAGCATCATAAAACTGTGTTGGATTTATTATATCAGAATTAGACATTGCTATATTTTGAACATTTAAATCATACACATTCCCAGCAACATATGTTAAACAACCACCCCCAGCGGGCTGATATACATATATATCATTTGCTAGTGCTGTTGTTCCACCCGCTACATATAGGGAGTATTTTGTGTTGGTTTCTTTGTGTGATTTTTCAAATCTTCCAAATGATATTGCAGAATATATTTCCTTCTCCCCATTATCTGGTTGATCTAAATGCATTATAACACTTGCTGATGTATTATCTCTATGAACAATAAATTCTATTGGACACTTTACCTCTTGCCTGTTCTTATATTGCTCTTTATTTTCCTCTGATATAACAAACCACGGGCTTCCAGTATTATGAAATACTGGTGGACTAACCATTTGTACCTCATGTCCACCCGATGGACACCACTCTCTTATCTTTAATAAATTACAAAACTGACTTGCGTCATCATTACCAAGTTTCCATTCATCATAACAATTTGCACCAAAATACTCACAAGAAAATGATGTTTCACTAAACCCAAGTGATGCTGTTACAGTAATTATTTCTCCACTATTCTTGAACAAATTCCAACTTCTTCCATCATTACAATATTTTGAATTATATCTCCATGCTCCATGTATATCCCCATCTTTATATGATGTTTCATTGGTTTTCCCATCTCTTTTTGTATATGCTGTCCATGCGCCAAAATACTTTGCGTATATTGTATCATTCATATTCTTCCCAACAAAATAATGATTAAATGTTAAATAATATGAATTTTTCTTTATATTAAACAGATTTTCTATAACATATCTCTTTATCTTATTATAGATAAATTCTGTATATCTTTGTGTATAATCATCAGTCTTTATAATATAATTTCTAAAATACTTTTGTGATAGTGGCTCATCCATCTTAGTAATATATAACCAACCATATTCTTTTCTTATCTTTTGTTCTGCATTTGATTCACCCATAGCACAATTATATTTCTGTATATTTAAGTGCTTATATAAAAAATCATCTATACAAAACAGATTAAACCCATAATCATCGTAACTAACTGATTTTGTGTACTCACTATTTGCTATGATTGGTTTTCTTTCTGCAACATCTTCATCAATATCTGCTCTTGGTGTTCCAACAACACAACACTTTATATTATTTAATAAACAAACCTCATCCAACTCTTTTAATTTTTTTCTTGAATCTGTTGTATTCTCTATCCCATTACAGATTAAATAATCTATATCTTTATGTGCCTTTACATATGTTAATACTTTATCAAGTGTATTTAATTCTGTAGCTGTGTCTGAATAATCACCAATCACATCTATTGTGGCGGTTTGGAATATATCTCTTAACTCTTTGGCCAATGAATAATACTCAACTCGATTTAATTTATCTTCTGCTTTCAACATTAACTTATCATATGTTGATGTTTTATAAAATACATTTTCTGACATTAACCACTTATCACCAATAATAGCTATCTTTATTACTTCTTCTCTCTGCTTTATTGGTTCTAGTGGTACTTCATATGTGCTCCCATAAAATGAATGGAAGCGGTCATCGACCTGCTCCCATCTTTGTATGGTTTCCCCACTATCAAATTTTGCACTACCATTACCATATAGGTGTGCTATATTGCAAAAGTATTTATCAAATTCTGCAAAACTTGTCATTTTATTTATTTCATACATTTACATTATTTCCTCCCCTATATAATATGATAATCCATAATTATTTAAATACCCATAAACATCATCTGTTTTCATTGGTGAATCTATGTAGTGTGTTCCAGTAAACGGAATCTCTGTACTACACCATTTTTGATTTATTGTGTATGGATTCTTTCTCTTACCCAATGAAAAACAACCATAATATCCATCAACTGTATCCCTTGGTGTTAATACATGTAAACTGCTCATATTATACATACTACAGAAATTTATTCCATGTGTCATTCCTATTTTGCTAAATGTTCCAAATGAATCATCTTTTGGGTCATTCTTCCCATCATCCTCTAACCCAACTGGATTTCTTCTAACATAAAATATAGTTGGAAGTAATTCTGTGCTTGGAAATGCTTGATTTATACTTGCATTACATATTCCTGCGCTTCTTGATATTTTCAGATTCTCAAACTTATTATCTTTATAATTTGGAACCTCTTGCACAAATCTATATGAATCTAAATCTGGGTTCCAAAATACCCCAACCCCATCTTCTGTTGTATGTTCTGTTATTGATGTAAATAGTGGTTCTGCACTATAATTTACATTCATCGGACTTGTTACTATTCCACCATACTTTGCATGTACTAATGTTCCTGTACTTCTATTTTTAACATCATACCTTGCTAGGTGGTCATAAAAATTTGTAACAAACCACGAATTTGCCCCATGTACTTCTACCATTTTCTTAGTAGATAATCTCATCATTTTTGTAGTTTTTTTATCTGAATCATCTACTATAACTTTTACTGCCCCAATTAGGAAATTATTATTTGTATCACCAAAAACACTTACTGGTGCTGTATTTGTGTTTATTTCAACACCGTCTAGGTCATCACTATCTGCTCCCTGTTCTAGTGTTGTAATATGATGAATAAATTTATTATGCCATAACTCAGATATTTCTCTTAATATATCATCTGATGGATGCTTCTTATTTTTCATCCTATCATATAATTCTTTTATCCTATTCGTCATTTTTTCTATATCATCTTTTATAGCATCTTCTAATTGCTCATCAAGTGGTTTTTTAGGTGGTGCATATATATCATCTTCTTTATGTAATGCATCATCTATTTTCTCTTGCTTTGCCTTTTCTAGATACTCCTTAGTTTTTTGGGTTATAGACGCTTTAAATTCTTCCATTATCTTTTTTAGCGCCTCTTTAAATTCCGCATCATCTTGATAAGGTTCTCTATCTTTTAGCATTTCATATAGCTTTATTAAATCAACTAACTTCTCCGCCTCTTCTATTACCCTATCATATTCTCCTACCCAAACATCACCAACACCTAGTTTAGTGTATAGTGGTGTTACATCATCATATTCATCTAACCCATAACCGCTTCCATGTAATGTAGCCTTTTGTGCTAATATAGCAAAACCGCCCTTTATTAGCTTATCTTCCTGTTCAAGAAACCCAAATGAATAATGTATTGATGTTTTTGGATATTCATCTGTGGTTATTACAAATGAAAATAATCCCCCATTATAAAAACAATCTAAGCACAACACCTTCTCACCCATTGGTGCGGCCAGTGAAAATGTCACCCTTACTGGGTACTTTCCAACAACCCTTCTTGGTGTTTTCTTAAACTTCCTAATCTTGTTTATGCACTTTGATATTTCATCTCTGTAATACTCATCTGCAAATTCCTTATAGTATAGTTGTGTACTCTTTATTAGATTGAATGCTTTTGCATTTGCTTCTTGCACTCTTGCCCTTGCCTTTGCCGTATTTATATCATCTAGTGTATTTACATTCATATCTATATGCTGATGTGAATATAGCATATAATCTTGCGCTTCTTCTTTTTTATGTGGACTGTCTATAAAATATGCAGATGCACTTAGTTCATTATTTATGATCACTTTTATGTACATCTTTTTCTCTGGATAGTCTATTCTCATTACATTCCCAGATTCAGTTATTTTTCTATCTGCAAGAACATCTTTTATAAACTTCTTTGCTTCCTCCTGCCATGAACCAACATTCATTATTCGTTTATGCATATTATACTACCAACTCCTTAAATGTTAATCCTGGATTAGCATTACTAAATTTATCTATCAACTCTTTCTTGCAATAGAATATAACTCTCTTTGCTTCCATACTTATATCTGTGACATGAAAATCTGTTGAAGAATATACATATATACTAACTTGATTTAGTTCTGGGTCTGGCTCAATATTCCCCCCATTATCCTTTGTTTTAAGGTCTGGAATATTATTTAAATATAAATGTGTTACAGATTTACATAGATGTATTTTTAATGGAAAAAAAGATTCCCTTATATCTATATATGCAGACTTCCTATTCCCAACAAAATAAATGTTATCATAAGAAACTAAGGGAAAATGAATCCATGTTCCCTTATCTTCCACCACACACTTATTGTGTAAAATTAAATTTCTATAATTTTCCCTTTTTAATAATGATTTATTCAGAGATATATTCTCAGTTAAGAAAAAATCCCCATCTTTATTTTCTCTTGTAATATACCACATAATATTTGTCCATGTCTGTGGAGGATTCTTAAATATATCACCAAATCTATTATTGATTCTAAACCCCATCAAAAAAACGATGGCAGTTGTTGTCTCATATTTCTTTTGTATGCCATCAGTATATAGAGGAACCCTAACTGATACATCATTGCCATTTTCATCCTTTTGTGATTCCTCTTTCGTTTGGAAAAATCTTGGAACATACAATTCAGCATTATTATCTATATTTATTCCCATTCTTCTTATTTTTGATGAAACCAATTTCTTATTACCCGTAGGTGTTCCATCTGTATTGTATACAGGAAGAATCTTCTCATAATCAATTTCTTCAAACCCCTGTATAAAACCACCATAAGTATTGTTTACGTCACTAAAAAATATAAATCTTTGTTCATAACTATCATTATTCTCCGCATATATTTTTATTGTATAAAATCCGATCTCCTTATATCTATGACGCATCCTATTTCTGTATTTATAATATCCAATTTTATCACTATAATATCTAAATTCACCATTTAAATCTTCCCAGCCATTGTATGATTCTGGTTCGGTACCATCTCCCCAATCTACTAGCACAGTTCTACCATCCACATAAAACTGTAACTCAACAATTCCATAATTTGTGGCACCTACATACATCTCCATTATCAATCTCCTAGCATTGGTACTTGAATTGTTTATAGATATTTTATCTTCAATCTCTAAATCAAAATCACGAACCTTGTCAATCTCCCCAGTCTTTATGAGTAATTTTGTGTTTATTTTATTCTTATTTACTTCATGGTGATTTTCTAATAAATGATAATCTTGATATGCCTGTTCATTTGCTACACCTGTTTTTTGCACAAGTCCAGACTCTCCTTGTGCATTTTTTCCGCCCCAATATATTCTTCCTGTGTACCACTTATAATGCCATAGACGCTCATCCCAACCATTAGGAACTAATACATACTTATCGTTTCCATATATTACTTCTCCACTCTCTTTATCAAAATCTGGTACTATATAACAATTCTCTATTGTGCCATGAATATTTCTCTCATCTCTTCCCTCAGAGAATTTTACAGAAACTTCTATATTATTTTTCAATAAGTGCCTATCTTTTAAATTATATTTTGGCCTGTTTGATCTATACATTTCACCCATATATAACTTTGGTTTATGTAAATGACTTTGATGTTCATTAACTAATGGTGTTGGATAATTTACAGGAACTCCCCACTGATATATAGTTCTGCATGGGTCATAATATTGATATTCTGTATATGTTTGTGATTGACTAAATACATCTCTCCACTTACCATCATAGCACAACACCCTAAAATTAGACATGTGTGCTCCTCCAAAATCTGTTGGGTATGCAAGATTGCTGTTTGACATACATGGATTCTTCATATCAAGCATATATCTAAGCCCATTTACATGTTGCTCTTGTGGATAATAAACCCACACATCTGGCACTAATGCTTGATTACCACCTGCCACATATAGTGGTGGTAATGTTGAGTGTGTATCATACTTAAAACATCCAAATGTTAGTGTTTGCCAACAATCTTTATATATCTTACTCTTGTCTTTTATTCTAAATACTATCGTTGCACTTCTATTTGACTTTGAAAAATAATACTTAATCTTATTATCTTTTCCAATACCATACTCAGATTTATTTCTATCTGCAATAGTTAACCACGGACATCCTGTTCCTGGGTATTCTGGAATATCCATTCTTTGATATGGGCTTCCACCCCTAAAATCCCAGAACGGTAATAGATTCATATGATTGGTTCCATCATCTGCCTCACTTTGACATGTTATATTTCCCTGCTCACACATCCATAAATCTCTGTCATATGACATATGTAGCCCTGTTGCTATCATTTCACCTGTGTCATTAAATGCTTGTATTCCACCCTTACCAGTGAAACTCCTTTTTCCAACACCTTGAATTTTATTTATTTCTTCACTCATCACATTATGCTTTGTGTTGAAAAACTCACTATAACTGCTACCAGTTATTCTTCTATATTGAAATGATGCATAATAACACGGCCTATATGTTTTTAACATTACATTCATGATAATATCTAGCTTTTTCATGAATCTGCTAAATGGTTCAATATCTACATGCCTCTCTTTTGGATATGATGGCTGTTGAACTCCCTCTGTTGTATATACCTCATTTAATTTCAATGATCCAAAATTATCATGAAGTGAGTCATAATTAACCACTGAACTTATATCAAATTCATCTTCAAAAAAATTAGAATCCATATAAGCATCAAACTTAAATGATTTTGCCATGTCTAACTTATCTTTATCTCTTCCAAAATAAAACAATCTTAATTCTATATTATTCTCTACACAAAATTTCCTCAAGTTTGTATAATCATGTGAAAATGATAAGCCGCCAAAAAAAATTACATCTGGCAACTCATGCACACCCATCAAATAATTAAGTAAATCACTTTCTGAAGTTGTTATTCTATATTTATAAGGATAATAATTAGCCATTTCCTTATTAAAATCTAGTGAATATAAAACGACATCCTCAACCACACTTCCAGTAAATATTTTCTGAAAAATATTTGATACCTTTGGTTTATATATTTTTTCACCAATCTCAACAAAATTATCAAAAAAATCTGATGAATCTACTATCCACACCTTCTTATCATTATACCCATTATATGTATATGGTGCTAGGGGAATCTTTAATGTTGACCCAAAAAATGAATCACTTCTATCATCAATGAGTTGCCATGAGACAGTAGTTTCATTATACTTTTGTGCAAACACTAAAAATTTATCTAGCATTTCCTTTAGGGATTCTACCTCCCCTGTCTCATACATCATATACTTATTATTCCCCCTCTATCTTAACGGCAAAATATGTATTTGCTCCCCTATCCATCTGTGTATCAAATACTATAAACTTACTTCCATCATATTGCAATATTCTCTCTGCATCAATATCTCTTGCACCTGAAATCCAATAACAACCTCTCATAATACCATTTAGGTCTACTGGGTCATTTGTTTGTAACATAATAGGAATCAGCAAGAAATTATCTTGATTAATTGAATCTGTTTCTTTATAGTTAGGAATCAACTTCTTATTATGTGATGTATATGGAAATACTGTTCCTGCCGATGATGGGCTTGGATTTGGTTTACTTGCATCAAATGCTCTCCAATTACCATCTGCCCTGCGTAGCCAACCACTTCCACCATGTGGAAATACAAATGACCCCAATCCTGTATTTACCCATTCTTTCGTTCCTGCTATTGTGTTTCCACACACATACATTGGATATGGATATTGGCGCTCACTTGCTATTGGATTCAAAAATCCTAAATACATTGATTCATAAATAATTGACATACGGCAAACCACTATGATTCTATATGTATCTACAAATATCCAATAGAAAAATCTTTCATTCTTTGTGATCGTAAATGCAGGTTGATTACTCTTATACTCTGGTAAAAAGTTCTCCTTCTCATCATCATACTTACCCTCTGATTTTAAGTATTGCTGTAAACATCCAGGCTGTTCAAAAAACCCTAGCTTATCATCATAACCAACAGACGCATCTATAATTAACTTATTCTCTAGGTTATGATAACTTATCATTATATAAATCTTGTCTTGTCCACTTCCACTCCCGCAAAAAATATAGGTATCATCTGATAGCTTATATGGAATCCACCCAACATGTACGAGTGCTTTTCTTATCTCATCAAATAATATGCCTACACTATATGTGTTACCAGATACAAACAATTACATTCCTCCCCCCATTAAATCTTTTAGCATTCCATTAATATCTACCTTACTGAAATCAATATCCTTCATATTCTCCATTACATTTTCCTGTAACTCTGCTCCTTGGATTGCCTTTAGATTTAAAATTAGCTGTGATAACTTTAGTGCCACATCTATTGCGGCATCTCTTGGCTCTGATCTTCGTCCACTAGCCGCATTTTTAAGCATTGAAATAAAATACTCTTCAAGTCCGCTCATAATTTCTTTATCTATTTTCATTAAAAATACCCCCAACAAAAAAATAATCCATTGATATAATAATTATACCATATCAATGGACTTTTGTCAATATTTAATTACTAAAACTCATTTGTGTAAATGCTCTTCCTGCACCTC
>ERZ773054.162-NODE-162-length-53264-cov-20.421771_pt1 | contig 53264 bp, 50 predicted proteins | sample MGYA00580630_ERZ773054 | MGnify/ENA primary metagenome ERZ773054 (study PRJEB29015, sample SAMEA2737994) | human oral metagenome | biome: human oral; feature: human-associated habitat; material: dental | place: China | collected 2115 ... | reverse complement strand
GGCTGCGCGCGGCCGCGGGGCCCGACGGCGACCTCAAGGCCGTCGCGGCCCACGCCCTCGCCGAATTCAACGCCGGCCGCCCGATCCAGCCGGACCAGATCGGGGAAGACCCGGCCGCGGAGAACCCGCGAGGCGCAGCTGAAGAGAAAGGCATGTGAGGAGCAACTCGATCGGGCTGGGCCTCAATCGGACCAGGCTCGAACGGGCCGTACTTGAACGGGCCCGACTCGAACATGCCGGCCTCAATTGGACTGGGCCTCAATCGAGCCAAGCGCGGTTGAACCAAGCCCGATCAAGCCGAAGGGTCGTTGACAGGTGGCCAGCGCGAAGGGCCAGAAGACGGCTGCAACCATGAGGCACGCCAAACGGCGATTTGCACGCCGCTTCGCTCGGCCATCTGTTTCGGCCAGCCAAACGGCGCTTTGCGGGCCGCTTTGGTCGGTCCTCCGCAGCGGCCGGCCATCCGCTTCGGCCGGCAGGCCCAGCGGCCGCTTTCCCGGTGCGCCGCCGGGGCTCGTACGCCTATCTTCGCAATGAGCCGCGCAGACCGACCGCTCGGCGATAGGATAGTTCCGACGGCGAAAGGAATTCTATGGCAGCGCATGCGCGGCGCTTCGGCGCTTGGGCGGTTCTCCTCCTGTTTGCGCTGACCGCATTCGCCGCCGCCCCCCGCTCTGCCCAAGCCGCAAACGGGGCAAACGCCGCTGGCGCATCCTCGCGTCAGCTGGCGCAAAAGCAGACGGAGAACGCTCACTCGGCGGGAGCGGCAAACGGCGCGCCGTCGGCCAATAGAGCCGCAGCGGGTTCGCGCGGCGCCGCACCGGCTTCCGCGGCACAGGCCGCGGGGAAGGGCGGCAAGCGCCGCACCGTCGTCGTCGTAACCGGCGGCGTGCGCTGGGATCAACTCGACCACGCCAGGGCCCCCAACCTGGCCCAGCTCGGGGCGTCGGGCGCGATGGCCAACCTCGTACCGCTCGCCACTCGCGGCGCTCCCTGCCCCGTCGACACATGGCTCGCGTTCTCCGCCGGACGCCAGATCTCCGAACGTGCGATATCCACCACCCCCACGTGCGCCCAGCCGCCCGTGGCCGCCGGCGACGTCCTCCCCAACTGGGACCGCTACACGCGCGCGCTCGCGGCCACCGACCCGAAGGCCAAGCTCGGCCGCTTCGCCGAGTCCCTCCACAAAGCGGGGGTAACCACGCACAGCATCGGCGACGGCGGCGCCTACGTGCTGGCAAACGGCTCGGGAGACGTTCCCGCCAACCACACGCCGAACCCGCTCACCGTCAAAGAGCTCGGCGAAGAAACGGCCAGGAGTGCGGCCAAGTACGACCTCACGATCGTCGACGCCGACGCCGAAAGCTATGCCTCGGACCAAGAACGCGACGCGGCGCGCCAACTCTTCCAAGAACAGCGCAAGGAGCTGGAGAACGACCAACAGCCCACCCCGACGCCGACGGACGGCATCGGCCCGGAGAACCCCACGCCGCCCGACACCGTGGACGGCTCCACCCTCCAGCCCGACCGCCGGGCCTTTTCGGCCATCAACACGCTGCGGGTCGAGTCGATCCTCGAACGGGTGCCGGCGGGAACGCGGGTCGTCATCATGTCCGCCGTGGACATCGACACATACTCCTACATGCAGCTGTTCGTCATGGCCGACGTCTCCGCGAAGGGCCGGATCATCCCCGTCGGGCTGGCCGGCAGCGACTCGGTTCGCCACGAGGGGCTCATCCAGATGCTCGACGTCGTGCCCACGCTGTTCGAATGGGCCGGCGCGGACCGCACGGGAATCGCCGGATCCCCCATCTCGGTGGCGAGAACCGCCGCCGCATGCGAACAGTCCCAGCCCTGCTACACGAACCGCGTGGAGGAGCTCGCCGATCAATCCCTCCACGCGAACAAGATGCGCACCTTCCGGGGCGAATTTGTCCAGTACATGACCTGGGCCGCCATCGGATACTTCCTCTTGTCGCTCTTCTTTCTCGCGCGGCGCTTCTACGCCTCCACCCTGGGGCGAAGGCGCGTCTACGCCAAACTGTGGCAGTGGCTGGGGCTGACGCTCTCGGCGCTGCCGCTGGCGAGCCTCGTCGCCAACTACTTCGGCTGGTGGTCCGCTTCCAGGCCGTACGTCGCCCTTTTCGGCGGCAGCTGGATCGGGGCGGGCGCGGTCGCCGCCGCTGCCCTTCCCCTCGCGCGGCTGCATTCGCTCGCGCCGCTGACGGTCGTCTCCTGCTCGACGGCGGCGCTTGTGGCGATCGACGCCGCGACCGGGTCCGAGCTCATGGCCGACTCCCCCGTCGGATTCAACCTTCTGACCGCCGCCCGGTTCTACGGCATAGGCAACGAAGCGTACGCCCTCCTCGCATCCGGGGCACTCATCGGCCTGGCCTTCCTGGGCGTGTGGCTGCGAAGATGGGGCCGAATCGCGGCCGGCGGCGCCGTCCTCTTCATCGGCCTCGCGATCGGCGCGATCGACGCCCTGCCCTCCATGGGCGCCGATTTCGGCGGCGTACTTTCCTTCGTCCCCGCGCTCGGCCTCCTCGTCCTGCTGGTCGCCAGGCTGCGGCTGTCGTGGCGGCGGCTCCTTGTGGTCGGAACGGTGACGATGGGCGCCGCCGTCGCTATCGCCGTCGCCGATTGGATGCGCCCGGCCGAGTCCCGCACCCACCTTGGGCGATTCGTCCAGTCGGTGGCCGACGGAGACATGTTCGGCGTCGTCGGCCGCAAACTCAGCACAAACATTCGACTTCTCTCAGCCTCGACGCACCGGTGGGTGGTGCTGGCCGCGCTGCTCTTCTTCTTCCTCTGCCTCATTCACCTCGTGCGCGTCCCCAAGAATCCCGACGACGCCAGCGGCGTCCTCTCGCGCACAGACAGAGCCCTTTCATATGCAGGCGGCGCTTCCTCTCACGCAGGCGGTTTTTCCTCTCGCGAAGGCGGCGTTTCCTTTCACGCAGGCGGCGTCCTCTCGTATGCAGCCGACCGCGCAGAAGCGGGCGCAAGCGCGTCCGTCAAAGCCGAAACCAGCACCGTCGACGCCCACCGATCGGCTGAACGGGCCGGAGCAACGCACGAGGGAGGCAGAGCAGCACGCGAGGGAGGCGGCATAGAGCACAGGCAGACGGGCACATTGGCAGAGGACGCCATCGACGAAAGGTCGAAGCTGAGGCGCGCCGTCGCGTGGTGCCATATGTGGGCGGAGCTTGTCTGGCTTCGCCTCCGGGAATGGGCGCGGCGGACGAGGATCCGGGCAGAGGAGAGCTGGTCTCTCCGTCCGCTGGAAGGCCGAACGTTCGAAGGCCTTCGGCTTGGCCTCATCTCATTGGGCATGTGCATGGCGCTCGCTTTCGGGCTCAACGACTCCGGCATCGTCCTGCCGGGCATGGCGGCGATACTCGTCATACCTGGAATCGCCCTCGCCGCGGTCAAGGACCGGGAAGGGGGAAGGAGCGAAGGCGAAGGAAACGAACCTACCGAAGCGTGACATTCGCTCGCTGCGTCCGCTATCGTCGCATGCCCGACGACGTCAATGGGGAGGAGAATCCGGTCCCAGTGCGCGTTCGGAAGGTATGCGCTAGAATCAACGTGCCTATCAAACAATGGAAGGTTGACAGAGCGGCCGAATGTGACGGTCTTGAAAACCGTTGTGCGGCGACCCCGCACCAAGGGTTCGAATCCCTTACCTTCCGCGAACAAAGGGACGTACACGCAACCGAGGGAGAGACATGAACTACCAACTGCGAGCGGTCACCATTCGAACCAACAACTCCCTGGAGGGCATGACGCAGATAGGCAATCTGTGGACAGACATCATGAACGGCAAGTTCAATCTGGACCTCCCCCCGAATGGGACGATCATCTCCCGCTACTCCAACTACGAAAGCGACGAATCCGGCAACTATGACCTGAGCGTCATGGGCGTGAAGAAGGACTTCGTCGAACAGCTCGAAACCGAGGCGAAGGAGGGGCGCTTCCGCGTCTACCGAGGGGAGACCGACGACGGCGACGTCGCAGCCGCCACCGAGCTTGCCTGGCAGCGGGTGTGGAACGACACGCAATCCGGCGAGCTCAAGCGCGCATTCACCGTGGATTACGAGCTGAGCGAGGTCGAGAGCGGGAAGACCTCCTGCACCGTCTACATCGCGCTGCTTTAAGAGGCCTTTTCCCGCCTCCCCGCACCGGCCTTGACGGCGTCTGTCTACGCCCGCTTTTTGCCGCGTTTGATCCAGTACATTGCGTAGCCGAGAAGCACAAATAGGACCAGCATCACCACGCAGTAGAGGGTTACAGTGCCCCACCCGATCTGACGTCCGTTAAGGAAGAAATATGGGAACGGGCTGTCTTCGTTCTCGGGAATCGGAACGTTGAAGACGATTCCCCGAACCAAGGCGTAGAAGAGATAGGCAAGGGGAAGGGCCGTCCACAGCAGGGGCTCGGTCCAGCGGTAAGAGCCGCGCGGGTCGAAGAGCAGCCAGTCTGCGGCCACGAGGATCGGAACGATGAAGTGGACCGTCAAATTGTCGTAGGCCAGCACTTCCGAAGGGTCGGTCTTCGGCAACAGCAGAATCCCGAAGGTAAAAAAGGTCATGAGAATGGCGGTGGTCACCGCCGCCTTCACGCGAAGGTACCCCTTCGACCTGAGGACCCCCGTGCGACCGGCAGCGAGCAAAACCAAATGCAGGCCAAAGAAAAGCACAACCAAAGAGTTCGACATCAGCGTGTAATAAGTGAACTGGAACCATTTGAACGGATACATCTGCACGTAGACACCCGTCACACCCAGAAAAATGATCGCCAGGGCGTTGACCATTTGGATGCCGCGACATTTCACCCTCGTCTGCTTCGCTTCCATTTTCGGTATCGCTTTCCCCTTTCCTTTTCGCTTCTTTTCGGGCTTGATTCCCAAGTGTCGATTCTAGCACGAACGTTCGACGGCCGCGGAAGCCGACGGAGGCATGCAAAGCGGACGAGGCCGGCGAATAGAGGGAAAAGACAAAAGGGTACGGCGCAGAAGGTTTGGCAAAAGAACGCTACGCCGGAGGCAGCCACCGAGCAAGACAACGACTGCGGAGACGCGGAGCGAGCCGCAGAAATCGCGTCAACACGGCGGTCCAAATGCCCTCGCCGACGGGGACAGCCGGTGTACGATGAAGTAGCTCACCACACTTTAAACGAAGTGACTCACCCATTTCGAAAGGGCTTCGATGAAGAACTCGGCTTTTGCCGCGAGCGCGGCCTGCCTCTGCCTCCTGCTCTCATCGTGCGGCTCGGACTCCGCCCCTGCAACGCACGACGCCTCCAATATCGCAGCCACCGCCGCGTCAAACGGCCGCTCAGCCTCACCGGGAGCCGATTCCGCGACGTCGAACCCCGATTCCGGAGCGCCGGAAGCGGGCCGCGCTTCGGAATCGTCGGGATCCTCGGACGGCGGCTCCCCAAACAGTCGGCGGAACCCGAAGCCTTCGCCGGCGAGCAACGCAGGCAAGGCGAGCAAGGGCTCGGTTCTGGCGTCGGTCAAGTCGATGGCGTCGGCGCGCGTGACGATGCAGGTCTTCTCGAACGACGCCGCCAATGCGAACCCCACGCACAGGAACTTCGGCGGGGTCTATGACGTGACGTGGAACGGGAACGAGGCTGCGTCGGTCTCGCCGTCGGATCCGAAGTCTGACGTCGGCCACATGTTCTGGAAGGGGAAGTTCGCCTACCTCATGCGGCACGCGAAACGCGGAACCGTGCAGGCCGAGAAAACGGTCTTCTCCGTCGGACGGGTGAACGCGCCGCTCGCGCAGGAACGGCAGGCGGGCTTCGCGCCGTGCGCCCAAGACGGCGCATTCCGCGTGCGCGAGGCCACGATCGAGTACGACCCCGCCTCGCAGGCCGTCACACGACTCGACCTGACGACCGAATCGACCGACCTCAAGGTGCCCAACAGCTCGCGGGCCGTCTCGTGCCGGCTCGTCATGGCCTTTTTTCCCAGGTCGCTCGGAGCTGAACGCCCACGGGCCTTGTCCCTCCAGCCCTCCTCGCCTTCTCCCAGGCGGAGCTGAGTTCAGGCGTCTTTTTCCGGACCCTTCCCTTTCCGGCCCCTTCCTTCTCTTGGGTCGCGCGGATCTGAAGGGCGGCTCGGCCTTTCTTCGGAATCCGCCTTCCTCTTCTCAGACCTCGCTGAGCCGCGGGGTGAGAGCACCCCGCTAAACGGCGCCCGCCAATCCAGCCCGCAGGTACGCCGCCACCGCGAAGCGCAGTTTCAAGGTTGCATTCGGCGATGGCGGGAAGGCTCACGCTCACCGGCGGCAGGCAGGCTCACTCCACAAGTCAATGGGCAACAGGCCCGGTGGATCGAGCGAAACAAACACGCTATCCTTGATGGTGTTGGAGACGTCGCATAGTCCGGTCGAGTGCGCCTTCCTGCTAAGAAGGTAGGGGTTCAAAGCCCCTCGCGGGTTCAAATCCCGCCGTCTCCGCAGAGCCTAACGGCCCTACGCGAGCTTCGGCCTTCTCTTATAGCCGGGGTTTTGCTGTTCGCGACACTGCTGGCGTCAGTGCATCTGCTGCTTCCTTCCCCAGCGCTCGAACGAAACTGAAGGCACTGTGTTCACCTATCCGCCTACCCGCTGTCGGGAAACTCGGGCAGATGGACCAGAGACTTTACACCTGCACTCTGGCCGCCAGCCTGTTGAGCTCGGCCTCAACCCTCGGCCAGCTTGGAGCATCGAGAGCAATCTTCCACTCGCCGTAATCTTCGGCACACTCCGGGAGCCAGAGAGCGCAGATGTTCCCATAACAACAGGGGTCAAAGCCCCCGCAACGCCTCTTCCACCACGGGCCTGTTCGGACGATCGGTGTGGATCTTCCATTGTCCAAAACCGCACCTGAAAGGCCTTGCAACGGCCTAACCCAAAGGCTCCGCACCGGGACCGGCACCTTGGAAGGAATGCGGAGGGTAGATTCTATACACTTCTTCAGAAGTTATCGGATCAATGTGGGAAATGACGTTCTCGGGCACACCATGAACAAAACGAAGTCCATCCGTATTCGCATCCCGAGGGCTGTCGAGAACTTCGCGAACGACAGGGCGTTCAAAATCATAGTAAAACTCGGGCCGGCTCATACGAGGCTCGCGGCGAGAGGGGTCGCGATCAGCTTCCTCTATCTCCAGTTGATTGACGAACTCCTTGCCATCAGGGTCAAGTTGCCTGTATGCGCTTTGCCAGTCGTGAGCCCGGTTAGACGGATCGGCGATAGACTCGCGCATGTGCTCGACATACGGCGCGGCGTCGGCGTACTTGCCGCCGAAGACGACCGCCGGCTCGTAATCATTGCCGAGAATGCGACGGCGAGCCGAGTCAATCAGATGCACGTCTCCCCGTCCAGACGCCGCATCATCCGATAGAGGCTTTTCCTCCCTGTCAGCGAGCTTGCGAAGCTCAGCCTCAACCTTTGGCCAGTTCGCCACACCGGGAATAATCCTCCATCTCCCACCGCCATTAGCGTACTCCGGGAGCCAAATAGTGCGAATATTCCCGTCAGATTGAACGACGGCGCCTAGAAACATCCCTGTCCAGTTAGGGAAATTGTTATCCGTCAGTTCTTGTTGCCAATCGGCAAGAATCTCAACAAAAGCATGGACTGCACCACCCGGAAACCACCGATCATATATCTCGTCTTCCCACACCAAAGGGATATAGGTTCGCACTCCTGGACGGTCCTTGTGTTGGTTGATGATTGCGCCGAATTCGGTCCAGCCTTCAGCGACGTCGTCGGCCATGTCCTCAAGGACGGTCAGGAGGTGGCCCATGTAGCGAGTATCAATTTCATGGGACGGAGGGAGGTTTGGCATGTGTCTGTCCTTTTCTTGTGCGGGTATTCAGATTAGACGTCCGAGCCTGTCGTCACGCCCTGGCGGCTAGTTTGTCGAGCTCGGCGTCCACCTTCGGCCAATTTGCCACGCCCGGGACGATCTTCCACTTTCCTTCGTCGTCGGCGTATTCAGGAAGCCAAATGGTGCGAATATCCTCTTCGCCCTGCGGAACAGCGCCGAAAAACATAGCTGTCCAATTGGGAAAACCGCCAGCAATTAACTCTTGCTGCCAGTCGTAGAAAACGTTGGATAACTCCACCAAGGCAAGATCTGGAAACCACTTGTCGTACTTCTCACCCTTCCAGACGACGGGGATGTATGTGAGTACGCTCGGATCGTCAGGGGACTGGTTGACGATCAGACCGAGTTTCGTCCAGCCGCCGGCTTGCGTGGCCGCGCACTCTTCCATGATTTGGAAGACGCGACCCGTGTAGCGGGCGTCGATCTCATGGGATGGGGGAAGGTTTGGCATGTGTCAGTCTCCTCGAGTGAAGGTGCGGGTCTAGGTCTGGACGTTACCCTTGCGCTCTGGCGACGAGCCTATCCAGCTCGGCTTCGACCTTTGGCCAGTTCGGCACGCCGGGAACAAACTTCCACTTTCCGCCGTCAGGAGCGTACTCCGGAAGCCAAATGGTGCGAATGTTCCCGTCAGCTTGAGGGACAGCACCGAAAAACATAGAAGTCCAGTTTTGAAACCCGCCAGCAGTCAGCTCTTGCTGCCATTGGTAGCAGACGTTAGCCAAAGCTCCAAGAGCAGCTTGTGGAAACCAACTATCGTACTTCTCACCCTTCCATACAACTATCGCGTAGGTTATTACGCTTGGGTCCGCCGTGGACTGATTGACAATCAAACCAAGTTGTGTCCAGCCCTCGGCCCGGTCTTCTGCGCACTCTTCCATGATCTGGAAGACGTCGGTCGCGTATCGGGCGTCGATCTCATGAGATGGGGGAAGTTTGTAGGTTGCCATAGCTAATCCTTTCTCCCGGATCATAACGGGGACCAAAAACAGACACGGAATTTGACGATAAAGCGATCCGTAACTGCTTCTATTTTAGGGGAACGAATCTAGGATCTACGTTCGAGAACGGAAGCGATGGCTGGATTTGTCGTAGCTTGTCGCCCGTAAGGAAATCAACCCGCGTAGTAATCGACTCGGGTCGCCCATAAATAGAGCCGGTTTCTTGCATGTGAGTGTGGACCCAGGCGTCTTTGGGCAGACCACTGGTGATCGAACGCTCATATTTGTGGTAAAGCTCCGGGTAGTTCATATATCTCTCGTGGCTGGTGAGATTAAGGTTCGTCTCCTCTACCTCCAGCTTGTCGATCATCTTCCTTCCATCTGGACCAAGTTGTTCGTATGCGCTTTCCCAGTCATGGGCCGGGTTGGATGGGTCGGCGATGGATTGACGCATCTGTTCGACGTGCGGGGCGGCGTCGGAGTGTTTGCCACCAAAGACGTTCGCCGGATCGTACTCGCTGTTGAGGATCCGGTGGCGGGCGGGGTCAATCAGGTGCGAGTTGACCCTGTGGCCTGCCTGGTAGTGGTAAATCTGGCCAGTGACGGGGTCTTTGAGCGGACTGACAGAGCCTTTGTTCTTCTCCCGATAGAGTTCGCGCTCGGCGCCATCGTCCCTTCCTCCCAAGCGGCGGCGGACAGCATGACAAGGGCGAAACCCAAGTCTACTTACGGGCTACATTTCCTCCAGCGCCTTTTCCACCACTGGTTTGTTCGACCGATCAGTATGGATCTTCCATTGCCCAAAGTCTTCGCCGTAACCCGGCGACCAGCGAGCATGGCCCCGAGCAGTCACGCCTAGGAACATGGACGTCCACAGGGGGGCTTTTTCGACACCATCCGCTTCTTGTCGCCAGCGGGCGATTGCACGGCTTATCATCTCGATTTCAAAGTCTGGTAGCCAGTCATCCCACGGTTCGTCTCGCCAGATCACTACGTTGTACATTATCACGGCGTTAGCCCCCTCGTCGATATTGGCGAGGAGCCCGAGTTTCGTCCAGCCGTAAGCGTTCTCGTTTGCCTTATCAGTTAAAATCTCAATGATTCGTGACATATAACGGGTGTCGACCTCTTGAGAAGGAGTCAGAGGGATCTTGTTTCCGTTGGGCGATGTCATGGATACACTCCTTGAATGTATAAGGAAAAATGCTTACGTTATATGGGCTAAGATCTGTGTAACATGATATCTTCTAGCACTTTAATTTGGAAACTCTCTTGATGCGAATAGCTCTAAGGCTCCGTCCTCATTTGTTTTGTATGCATTGACGGATACGGATTCAGGCCTCCCTTTGACCCAAGATCCGTAATCAACCCCAATGTGACGAACCCCCGTTTCTTTCAAAATTCCATCTTCGAAAACTCTGTAAGAGCCACGATTTATATCTGAAGCTTGTGGAAAGTACCCTAAGTTCCGCTCAGCTTGCATAAGATTGTCTAGTGCTTTGTTTTCAAGCGGACTGAGATGTTTCTTAGCTTCATGAATAGTCGTAATACCGTTATGAGGATCGGTTATCATGCCTCGAACTTTATCTAACGGTTCCGCAGCCTCAGCATGCTTACCACCGAAAACGTGATTCGGATTGTAAGTATCGTCAAGTACGCGACGTTCGACTGGCGCGATCAAGTTAGCGTTGGGGTCGTGTCCGGCGTCAATGGTGAGTTTTTCACCCGTACGGGGATTAATCTCGTCTACATTCTTCATTGTATCGGCGTGAGTATCGCCAAATTGCCCCCTATCGTACCGGTCCATACGAGCGAGATCAGGGTCTTGCCGTGTCCTCACGATATTTGAACTATCGAAATGAATATCGGTATGGACCTTGTTTCCATGAGCATCCAAATGGAAGTCGGCGTAAGCTCCGTTCCCTTTTGGACCGCCATTGTAAAGAACCCGGCGTTCGACGCTGCCGCCGGGAACCAGCGGCTTGGGCGGCGGCGGGTTGAAAGATTTGCCTCGGCCGAGGGCGTTGACGAGGGCGGGGGCTGCGTGCTCGGCCTGCCCCGCGGCCTTGCGCACGCCTGCGCCCGAATGGTTGGCCAGAGCGTTCTTGAACTTGGTGAGCACGTTCTTCGCACCGTCGGCCAGCTGCCCAAGGGCGTGGCCGGAATGGAACAGATCCTTGATGTGCCCGCGCAGCACAGTGGCCGAATGGAGAACCTGGCTCGCGACGTCCTCGATGATGAACGGCGTCAGAGCGCCGAGGGACAGGAATTCCATGACGGTGTACTTCGCCAGGGAAGAGACCGTGTCGCTGATGCGGTCGCGCACGAGGTCATGGACGACCTGCACCGCCACCGAGACCCCCAACAACGACGTCGCCATGCCCTCGGACAAACCTCCGACCATGCCGATATGCCGGGACATGTCCGTTTGATGAGACCTGTAGGCGGCGAGCGTGACGCCCTCGGCGCCGTCCATGTCCTCGTTGACGGCGCGGGCAAGGACGGCCGAGTTCTCATTCAGGCTGCCCCCGATCGAGGACCACGTCTGGGAAAAGGCGCGGACCTCGCCGGGATTGCCCGTCAGTTCGTTGAGCCAGTCCTTCAAAGGGGAGAAATGCTCGATCACCCACGCCAGCCCCCACGACAGCAGCTTGCCGAAAGGGTCGCGGGCGAGGTCGGCCATGTCGAGCGCTCCGCCCAGTCCGGCGAGAGAGCCTGCGAGCCAGGACTTCGCCTGCAGCGCCTGGGTCAGGCTTTCTCCGTCCTCGATCAGCCCCAGCCCCGCCAGGGCCGACGGCTCGTCCTCGTCCCGAGCCGCCTTCGCATAAACAGCCATGATCGCCTTGCCTCCTATAAGAACTTCTTGCTTGCGTCAGCCGGTAACGGCCGGCATTCGGCGAACAACGCGGCCTTCACGCCAGCCCCGTCTCGACAGTGCGTATATGGGCGGCCTGCTCGGCGTCAGAAGACTCGAAATCGTCGGCTGCGGCCCGCAGCCCGGCCGCCGTCTCCTCCAGAGACTCGCCCACAGCCTCAATCGCCGCGTCGGCCACGGTCTTCACAATCGTCAACGGAGGGACGAAGAACTGACACATGATCCCAAAAGCGCCGGAGGACAGCGTGGCCCCCGAGGCCTTGCGGGCGCTAGACACTCCGCCGACGACGTCGTCCACCGCCCGCGAATGATCACGCAGCCCCTGCGGGTTGACATTGAGATTCTTCACGACTGACCGCCCTCGCCATCGTCCTCTCCGCTGCGGCGGAAGGCCCGCCCGCCGGCGCTCCCCGACCGTCCGGTCAGGCCCGCCAGTCCGCCGCCCGGTTGCCCCAAACGCCTCGGCGTCCCCGATTCCTTGACGCCAGCCGCCCGGGGCTCGGCGTCCGCAGGCCTTTCCATCGGCTCTTTCGGAGCGCCCGGATGCCACACACCCGACTGTCGGGTAGAGACCTCGAGCGCTTCGCTTGAACCTCGACCGGCATTGAGCAGGCGGTCCGCCTCGGCCAACGCCGCAGCAGCCGTGGCCGAATCGGCCCCGAAAGTCTCATGCATTAAGCGCGCGTAACGATTCGCCGCGTTCCGATGGGCCTGACGCGACGCCTCCACGACCAGCTCAGCCAACCTGTCCAATGACACGCCGGAGGCACCGGCCGAGAACTGAATCGCCGTCAATGCCCCGGCTTGGTTGACCGTCGCCGTCACCTCGCCGCCAGCGCTCTTGCCGTGCCCGCGCAAACGCTCCACGGCGCCCCGCAGTGCGCGCGCCCGCGTCAAGTCCTCCTGAGCCTGAGCCACCTGCCCGTCAACCGTCGCCAACGCCGCCGCCAACGACGAAAAGTCCTTCGCCACCATGATGCACTCCCTTTCACGATAAACTCGGTGGCCGCCCGCCGAACCGCGAGGATTCGCCGGGCTCCGAATTGCTGAAGAAAGTACTCCGCTTACGAAACCAACACTACGGGCAATGATGCCCATTGACTTTCCAGGAGTTAATGATTCTAAAGAATCAATGAAGGCTTGAGGGCGAACCGAATCGCCTGTATACAAGCGGGAAACCCGCTCCTCTACAGCGAGTGCCGTTCACATTGCAGCCCCCGGGCGCATCGCGGGAAACCTACCCGCCTATAGCAAGTGCGGACTCTTTATTAGAGACTATGAGCGCCTATTGAGTCGACTCGGCGAAGAATGACGGCGGCGCGAAGAGAGACGTCTCCGCGAAGAAAGACGGCGCGAAACCTCGGCGGACAATTTCGATCGTCACGTGGAATGCCGAAGACCGCGGCAATTCAAGGGACATCTGAACCTTGCGAGACGCCGCGACCCGGACGTCATCGCACTTCCCGAGTGCGGAGACTGCAGAGAAGGCTCGAGAACGCGGCTCAAGAAAAGGAAGCAACTGGGGGCAGCCGTTGGAATTTCAATCATATCGCGGCGTTTTCGAGGCCCCAGAATCGGCTAAACTAAAGCCATGCGTGTGAACATCGGCGTGGACGTCGGCGGCACGAAGATTGCCGCGGGAGCCGTTGACGACAATGGAGAGATACTTGCCCTCGTGCGGAAGCCGACGCCTGCGTCGAGCTCGAATGCAGTGGCGGACACAATCGGCGAGTGCGTGAAGGAACTGGCCGGATCGTACGACGTCGAGGCCATAGGCATCGGAGCCGCCGGCTTTGTCGACCGCGGGCGCACAACCGTGGTTTTCGCCCCGAATCTGGCGTGGCGCAACGAGCCGCTGGCCGAGAAGGTCTCGCAGGCCACCGGGCACCACGTCGTCGTCGAGAACGACGCGAACGCAGCAGCATGGGGAGAGTTCAAGTACGGCGCGGCAAGCGAGCATTCCTCGGCCGTGGTCGTCACCGTGGGGACGGGGATCGGCGGCGGGATAATCGTCGACGGCGCCCTCCTGCGCGGGGCCAGAGGATTCGCCGGAGAGATCGGGCATATCGTGGTCAATCCGGGAGGCCAGCGGTGCGGCTGCGGCGTTCTGGGATGTTGGGAGGCGCAGGCCTCCGGCACGGCGCTGGTTCGCATAGCGCGCCAGTTGGCCGCAGATTCGCCCGTATACGGCGCACGCATGCTTAAACTGGCGGGCGACCGCGAGATCACGGGGCTGGACGTCACTCGCGCGGCGCAGGCAGACGACCCGGCGGCGCTGGAGTGCTTCGCCGAAATAGCCGAATGGATCGGAATCGGAATGGCCACCCTCAGCGCGGCGATCGACCCGGACGTCTTCGTCCTCGCGGGCGGCGTCAGCGAATCGGGGGATCTTCTCGCAGTTCCCGCGCGCGCTTCCTTCGAAAAGTCCCTGACCGCGAAGGAATTCCGCCCCGCTCCCCTCGTCAAGCTCGCCACACTCGGAAACAACGCCGGCATCATCGGTGCCGCAGACCTAGCGAGGCGCTAAATGGCAGACATCCTCACCCGGATGGCAGACGGAACCCTCAAGCAGCGCAACCCATTCACCGGCACGGTCGTCTGGACGGTGCCCGGACGCGGAAACCGGCCGCTGCCCTCCTCCGCCCCCGACTCCGGGCCGATAACCGACTTCGGATACACATGCACCTTCTGTGAGTCCCGCGTCCTCGAAACCCCGCCGGAGAAGTCGCGCATCCTTTCCAGCGGGGAGATCGTCAGAGGGATGCCGGTCGACGGCTTGGCGGACCCTTGGGAGTTCCGCAGGGTCCCCAACCTTTTCGAGATCGTCTCCTACGCCTACTGGGAGAAGAATTACGACTATCAGATGCCGGGGCCGGCCCGCGAGCGCATGGAGCGCTATATGGCGGACCCGGCCGGGCGCGCCCATATCCAAGCGGTTCTCCGAGGGTCGGGAATGAACGAGGACGCCATGGCCGAGCGCGCCCCCGCTTTCTTCGGAGGGGGGCACGATCTCATTCTCGGACGGCGCCACTATCTCGACGGCGCCGCCGACAAGTCCCAGCTGGCCTGGGCTGGCTCGCTCACCCCCGAGGAGCATTCCCGCTATTGGACGCTCACGATCGACGCCATGCACGATCTTTACCAGCAGAACCGCTACGTTTCGTACGTGCAGGTCTTTCAGAACTGGCTCAAGCCCGCAGGCGCATCCTTCGACCATCTTCACAAGCAGCTCGTCTCCATCGACGAGCGATCGGTCAATCAGACCGTGGAGATCGAACGCGTGCGCGCCAACCCCAACCTCTACAACGAGTCCGGGGTCGATTACGCCGCCAAGCACAACCTCGTCATCGCTGAGAACGATGGCGCCGTCGCGATCGTCGGCTTCGGCCATCGCTACCCCACGCTCGAAGTGTGGAGCCGGTCTTCGGCGATCCAGCCTTGGGAGCACACTCCCGACGAGGTGCGCCACATGTCCGATCTGGTTCACGCGATGCACGCCGCAACGGGCGGGGGAATCCCCACAAACGAGGAATGGTACTGCGCTCCCATCGACACCGACGTGGCGATGCCTTGGCGCATCCTCCTCAAGTGGCGGGTCTCCACACTGGCGGGCTTCGAAGGCGGCACGAAGATCTACGTCAACACCGTCGATCCTTGGACGCTCAGAGACAAGGTGGTGCCACGACTGCTCGATCTGCGCGCCGAAGGCAAGCTTGCTTCCGGCGTCAGCATCGCCACCGAATGCTCCTGCCGCGTCAACTCTCTCAAGTACAACCCTTACCTGCGCCGCCGATAGAGGCATGTGCCACCGATAGGGCCCGCGCCGCCAGCGGAGGCATCCGACGTCGGATGCGGCGAGCTCAGCTTGTGCCGTCGAGCTCTCGCTCACGCCGCCGGGCATTCGCCTGCGCTGCCGAGAGAACAAGTCTTCTGCCAGCGCGTCGGGCCTCATTCGTAGGCGGCCGCGGGAATGAGAGCCGTCAGTTCCTCCATGAGTTTGACGCACCAATCCACGTCTTCGACGTCGTACCGATCAATCCAAAGGAAGACGCCGTCGCCGTCGAATGCCAAGCGCTCGCCGCGCAGACGATCCATAAGGAACTCCTGCACGGGCTTGGTCAAAACGGCCTGGCCCACGCGTTCGTCGTCCGTTTTGACGTCAAACTCTCTGTTGAATTCCTGCCATTCGGTGGTGAGGTCGTTGTTGGCCAAACCGAAGACGCCCTCAGGCTTGATGCGCATGAGAGGAAGCGGCCCGGGAAGCGGATAGCGCAGAATGGCGCACGCTTCCGTCCGACGGTCGTCGCCGTAGCTCTCCGTCCACACGAGCTCGTAGTAAAGCGCCTCGCCCGCACGCGTCGGGATACGCAGAACATCGCGAGCCGTCGCCCCGCCGATCCTGAACAGCCGACCCGTCTGCCGGCCCAGGTCCCTGTCGGATTCCGTGAAATCGAATCCCCGGTTTTCCGCCCACTGCCGCCGCTCGTCGCGTTTTTGCCGTTCATATGCGAATCCGAGGATCCCGACGAATATGGCCACGACGATCACCATGATCACAATGGGCATGGTCTCACTCATTTCACGTTTGGATGCGAGAGTCACAATACATCCACCTACTGCCTGCCTCTAGAAAAATAAGCGCGCCCACAGACAAACAAGTCCTGTTCGCGCACAAACGCTGTATTTTCGCGGTTCGTTTCGAACCCGACTCAAGACTACCTCCACTTTAGAATGAATGCAACAAGCAATCCGAAGTACATGGGGCTGATTGCAAACGTCGGCCTTCCTCGTCTCAACCTGCTGCGCGCCCGTCTGCTGCGCGCCCGTCTTTCCCTCAGACAATGCGAGACGGGAAAGAAATAGACGGCATAACCAGACATCTGAACGTGGAAACTTCCCCTCGCACGCCGCTGTGCCGGCGAGATCAGTACGTCCAGGCGCCGCCGAAAAGGGAAGGCGGGACCTGCGCCGTCCACTCGCGCATAAGCTCGGCGCACCCAAAGGAATCATTCACGTTGTACGCCTCGAAGGCAAGATAGGCGACGTCGCCGACGATCTCCATATGGCCTTTCCTCATATAATCCATGAGGAACTCCTGCATAGACGGCGTCAGCAGCGCCCGGGCCGCCTGGCCGTTCACCGACTTGACGTCGAACTCCTCGTTGAAGGCCTGCCACTCCGTCACAATCGCGAACTCTCGGCCTCTTCCGCCGCCGTAAACTAGTTCTTCGAACGGGAAGAAGATCACGTTCATACCTCTGCCTTTGATCCGGATGCGGGGCAACGCACCGGGCAACGGATAACGAAAGATGGCGTTTGAGTACGTATAAGAAGAGTTCTCGCCGCTCTCGGAGCGCCACGTGAGTTCGTAGTAGAGCGCCTCGCCGAAGGGTGTGCGAAGGGCAACGACGTCGCGAGCGACGTAGCGCTTGACGTAGGGAAAGAGAGGGCCAAGGGAGAAGACTTGGCTTGTGGTCGCGGCCAGGCGCTCGTCGGATCTGAAATAGCGCAGGCCGCGGGACTGCGCCCACTCCTGGCGGGCGTCTCGCTTTCGCTTGTCCTCCCAGCTTCTGCATATCCATATGACGACGCCAACTAAAATAAAGCCGACGTACAATATCGATTCCAACGTTGCTTTCCTTCGTTCTACCCCTGGCCCGATTCTCCGCCCGGCCTCAGCGCACCGTGTTTGCTGAAGAGAGAGGACGGGACCCGCGCCGTCCACTCGCCCATGAGGGCTGCATAGGCGGGAGAATTCACGGAGCTGTATTTCGAGTGCATGAGATAGGCGACGTCGCCGACGATCTCCATGTGGGTCTCGCGCATGCGAGCCATGAGGAACTCCTGCATGGCCGGCGTCAGCAATGCACGGGCCGCCTCCTCGTCGACGGACTTGACGTCGAACTCCTCGTTGAAGGCCCGCCACTCCGTCTTGATCCTGAAGGATCGGCCCCTCGCTCCGGCGCCGGAAGCGAGCTCGTGCGTCATGCGCCAGCTTTTGATGCGCATGCGCGGCAATGAGCCGGGCAGCGGATACCGCAAGAGCGAATGCCTGAACTCCGACATCCCGCTTGAACCGGCCGGTCGGGAGGCGAGTTCGTAGTAGAGCGCGCCGCCGAACGGCGTGGGAATGGCGACGACGTCGCGGGCAACGTGGCTGCCTCCCATAAGAGAATAGACCCGGCCCGTGGCTTCGCCGAGCGACTCGTCGGACCGGTGAAAGGCCAATCCGCGGCCTTCCGCCCACCGCCGACGGAGGGCCCGCTTTCGCTGGACTCTCAAACTGAAGTAGACGAAAGCAACGATCGAGAAGACCAGAACAGCCGCAGTCACCAAAAGCAGCGAAGGGCCGTTGCCATAATAACCACCATAAGAATAGTAAGCAACCGCGCTCGCAAGCTCCTGCGCGCCCATAGACGTCCTAACTGTAGACCATCGTTCTGCGTCCGCCTGGTCCGCCTGTTCGTCTGGAGCGCTTAAGAACCTAGGGACGATTCATCGTATCATAACACAGAAGACGCTTAGAAACTGAACGGGTCTACTTTCAGCTCCGCAGCCGGGCTTGCCGCAGCTTCGCCGTCGTGCGCCGTGGCGGCGAAACCGCCTGCGCGCCTCTACCCCCGTCCGAAAAGGAACTCGGGAACCCTCGCGAACCATTCGTCCATGAGCCTCGCGTATACGACGGAATCCTCCGATTTGTACCTGGAGAGGCGAAGAAAGGCGCCCCCGCCCGCAATCTCCATATGCATTTTTCTCATATGATCCATCAGAAACTCCTGCATCGGCCCGGTCAACAAGGCATGGGCAGCCTGCTCGTCCTCGGACTCGACTTCAAACGCCTTGTTGAACGCCTGCCACTCGGTGTTGATGTCGTCGTTCGCGAAGCCGAGCATCCCCTCCGGTTTGATACGCATGCACGGCAACGTCCCGGGCAATGAGTAACGCATGAACGTGCGCTTTTTCTTTTCCTTGTTCTCGCCGTGCCTTTCAACCCATGTGACTTCGTAATAGAGCGCGGTTCCCGCGGCCGAGGGGATGACGACGACGTCGCGGGCAACGTGCCTCCTCCCGGCAAGCCTGAAGACGCGGCGGGTGGCTTTTCCCAGGTCCACATCCTCTTTGATGTAGTGGAATCCCTGGGATTCAGCCCACTTTTGACGCCGCATCCGCTGCAGAATTGCAAGCCATCCTCCCACGAGCATGATTACGACGACGGCGGCTCCCACCAGGATTTTGACCCCGATCGAAGAACTGGACCACGTCGATGCATTGCTGGCGGCATCGCTCGCGGCAATGCTCGCAAACATATTGAAACTCATCATTCTCCTAACCGCCGACCGTTTGCCTGGTCAGCTGTCTCCACTTGCCACTCCAACTAAGTGACCGAACAGCTGGCTGTCCACAGACAACCGCCGGATTGACCGTTTCTCCCAATTGATTGTCTGATTAACCGAGATCCGACGAAACTGACTGACCATGATCCGATGACGTCAACGGGTCGGCGCCGCGCTGAAGAAAAACCTCGGGACCACGGCAAGCCATTCGTTCATGAGACCAGCGTATGCGACGGAGTTCTCCGGTTTGTAGTTGCCGAGGACGATGAAGGCCTCATTTCCTGAGAACTCGATGTGCAGCCCCCGCATCCGAGCCATGAGGAACTCCTGCATCGGTCCGGTCAGCATGGCATGGGCCGCGCGCTCGTCCTCCGATTTGACGTCGAACTCCTTGTTGAACGCCTGCCACTCGGTGTTGACGTCGTTGTTCGCACGGCCGAACACGCCCTCGGGTTTGATGTGCATGCGCGGAAAGAACCCGGGCAGGGGATATCGCAGGAAGGAGCATCTCTTTGTTTCAACGTCGTTGTCGCCGTGCCATTCAACCCACGTGACCTCGTAGTAGAGCGCACTGCCGGCCGCCGCGGGAACGACGATCACATCGCGGCCGGTGTGCCTCATGCCCGGAAGCCGGAAAATGCCGCGAGTCCGCTTGCCCAGAGCCTTGTCGATTTTGACGAATCGCAATCCGTAAGAGGCCGCCCATCTCTGCCTGACGTCGCTGCAATGGTTCCTCCACCAAAAGAAGACGCCGATGCACAAAACAATGAGCAGAACAATGCCCAGGACTCCAAAGAAGAGCGAGGCCGCCGCGTGCGTGAGAGAGCCAAGGCCCAAAGCTCTGTTCGCGGCGCACAAAGGGTTCATGCGAGTCCTCTCTTTCGTAACCCGGGCTTGGTTCGGTCCGCGTGAACGGGTTGCCGACCGCCGGCCGACAATCGCAAGTGTATGTGGAGCGCCGTGCAAGAATCAGCTCGCTTGGCGTGGACCCTTCCCCAGGGGCCGGGCCCGACGGCGGGTCCGGCCCGTCCACATCGTCGCACTCGGTGTGAAATCGAAGCCGAAGTTCAACCCCGGCGCTCGGAGGCGCGACAGCCCGGGAGCCAGTGCGAGGGCGCAACTCACCGCCAAAGCCAAGGCCGCGGGGTCACAGCTCGACGAGGCCGGCCAACGTGGGCAGCTCCAGCACAACGTGCCGCGTCGTCACTCGAAAGCCGACGGATTCGTAGATGTCGATTGCGCCGGTGTTCGGGGCTATGACCGTGACGTTGAGGTAGTGGACTCCCTCGCGTTTGAGCCCTTCGGCCATCGCGAGCAGTGCGGCCTTCGAGTGGCCGTGCCCCCGATATCCCTCGTAAACGTGAAGGTCCCAGATGCGAGCGTCCTTGCCGTCGATTTCCACCCATATTCCGCCTATCGTCGTCGAATCGACGCAGATCGCCATGAGGGCGTGCCCGGGAGTCGCCACGCCGTCGGAGAGCCGCTCCCTCGCTTTCATCAAAACGTCCCACGAGCCGCGCATCGGGCACGAGCCGGACGCCAGCGCAAGATGGCGGTCCGCCGAACGCATGGTTCGCTCCAGGAACGTGTCGAGCTCGGCCGCCGTCATCGATCGGACGTGGATGTCGTCGTACGTGCTGGTCAGGTGGACGTCGGAGATAGGCACGGCAAGCCTCTCCGATATCTCGCGCGAGGGAAGCTCGGCGAGACCGCGCTCCCCCGGAAACACCTTCATCGCCACCGGCCTGTCGTCGCACGCCGCAAAGATTTTGCGCACCCACGGGGCTGGGTCGCCGGTTATGCGCGAGGCCACAACCTCCGGCTCGTCGCCCGGGCGCAGCCACATCCATTCGCCCGTCTCCGAGGTGAAAATGCGGGAATCGCGGGGCACCCCGACGCGAAACATGGCCGCTTTCCTCGTTTTGTACTCGGCGAGATGCCCTTCGCGCAGAGCGCCGCTGGCCGCGCGCACCCGAGCCATGTGCTCGATTGCGCGCGGCAACCACGGCCCCACCTCGGCGGGGGCAATCTCGGCGATGCGCATACCGTCAATTCTATTGCCACTAGGACGTGTGACCCATATCTTCATCGATTGTGGGAGCATGTGCGAATGGAGCGGGCGAGACTCATCTTTTCCCGGCGTCTGCCGCCCGCCTGGTCGGGCTCCCGCCTCTTCTGCCGCCTCCGCTTCGGGAGCCATTTCTTGGCCGTCCGCCAACCGCCCGCATGACCGCGGTCATTCCGACACGAAGCACGGTCATTCCGACACGAAGCGCGGTCATTTCGGCACGAAGCACGGTCATTTCGGCACGAAGCACGGTCATTCCCGCACGAGCGCGGTCATTCCGGCACGAAGCGCCCGTCTTTCATGACGACGACGCGGTCGGCGACCCGCCGGGCCTCCTCGCGGTCGTGCGTCACGTACAAGGCGCCGATTCCCGTCGAATCGCCCGCCCCGGCCGAAGCACCCGTCTCTGTCAAGGAGTCCGCCCCAGCCGAAACGCCCGCCCCAGTCAAGGCGTCCGCCCCCGTCAAAGCCCCGGTTCCGGTCAGAATCCTCCGCAGCTCCAGCGAGAGCGCCTCGCGAAGGTCACGGTCCAGGGCCGAAAGGGGCTCGTCCAGAAGCATGAGCGCGGGCGATCGCGCAAGAGACCTCGCCAGAGCGACCCGCTGCGCCTGGCCCCCCGAAAGCGTTGTGACCTCGCGCTTTTCGTATCCGGGAAGCCCAACCAGTTCGAGGAGCTCGGCAACCTTTTGGCGTCTGGCGCGCCTGCGCTCCCGGACCGCGCGCAGGCCCTCGATTGGCAGGCCGCGCCCGAGGCCGTCAACCCGCCGGCCGCGCCCGCGGCTCTCGATTCCATAGGCGACGTTTCTGGCCACGTTCCTATGCGGGAAGAGCAAGCCGTCCTGGAAGACCATTCCGCAGTCTCTCCTGTGCGGAGGCAGCCGCGAGACGTCGACCCCTCGGATGCGCACCTCGCCGCGAGCGGACTCCAGCCCCGCGATTCCGCGCAAAAGACTGGATTTTCCGGAGCCCGACGCGCCAAGCAAGGCGACGATCTCGCCCTCGGCCACAGTCAGGTCGACGCCGTCGACGGCGACGTGCCCGTCGGGATAGACCACGCTGAAATCGGCGACCTGCAGAAGCGGCGCACTGGCCTCGCTCACTTCGATCCCTCGATTCTTGCCATTGCCTTCGATTCCTCGATTCTTGATTCCGCTGATCTCTTCTGTGCCGACGCGGCCTCTGCGGCCTTTTCCGCTGCGGACATACGCGCATCGGGCCCTGCCGGCAGCTCGCAGAGGAACATGACGAGCGCTGTCAGAAGCCCCAGAATCACACTGGCCGCGAGCGCCATTCCGTAGTTGCCGGCGCCCGGCCGGTTGAGCAGACGCGAGATGAGAACGGGAAGGGTGTCGTTTTCGCCGCTGACCAGGAAGCTCGAGGCGCCGAACTCGCCCAGGCTGATCGCAAGGGCGAAGCCTGCGGCGAGTGTCAGCCCCTTGGCGGCGAGGGGGAAATCGACGGTTCGCAGAATGCGCGCGGGGCCTGCTCCGAGCATCGCGGCGGCTTCGCGCAGGCGCGGATCGATCGCACGCAGCACCGGGAGGAGGGCGCGCAGGGCCATCGGCACGGCCACAATCGCCTGAGCGAAAGGCACGGCCTCGCTCCCCAGCTCCAGCGGCGGGCCGCGAAGCGCAATGAGAAAGCCGAAACCGACCGTCACAGACGAGACTCCCAACGGCGCCATGGCGAAAGCCTCCGCGAGGGACTGGCCGATGCGCGCCCGCCTGGTTCTGGCGGGCCGCGAGAGCGCGAAGGCCAACGGGACGCCGACGGCCAAGGCGACGAGCGTCGCGTATGCGGCGGCGCGCAACGAGTTGCCAAGGGCCTCGATCACGGTCACGCCGCCGGTGAAGCCCGAGCCGGACGTCGCCAGCTGCCGGTAGTTCTCAAGGCTCCAGGCATCCGCGTGAACGAGCGAACGGGCGATGAGCGAGGCCATGGGGGCGAGAATCAGCGCCAGAATGACGACGGCCGTGAGCGCGACGGCAGGCGCGTCCGCCAGGCGCAGCCTTCTCTTGCGCCGCGCCATGGCCAGGGCCGCAGAGCGGGAGAAGCGCGAAGAGACGATGAGGGCGAGCGCCACGATGACGAATTGCACGAGCGAGAGGCCGGCGGCGACGTCGAAGTTGAGCCGGTTGGTGCGCGCCCATATCTCCGACTCCAAAGTGGACACCCCGCCCAAAGTCATCACTATCCCGTAGGCGGTGGAGCAGAAAAGGAAGACGAGGCTCGCCGCGCCCGCGATCGCGGGCGCGATGGCTGGCAGCGTCACCGTGCGGAAGACTCGGACGGGCCCGGCGCCGAGCATCCGCGCGGCGTCCGCCGAGCGCGGATCGAGGCCCGCCCACATCGTGCCGACCGTCCGCACGACCACGGAAAAGTTGAAGAACGCCATCGCGGCGACCACGGCCGTTTCGGTCCCGTCGAGCTCCAGGAAGGAGTATGCGCCGTCCTTGCCGAGCAGGGAACGGAAAGCCACGCCGACGACGACGGTTGGAAGGACGAAAGGCACGCTCGCCACAGCGCGCAGGGCACGCTGCCCGGGAAAGCGGCACACATAAAGGGCGTAGGCCCCGGGGATTCCGAGGATCACGGAGCCGAGCGTTCCGGCGGCGGCCATCCGCAGCGTCGTCGCAACGAGATCCCACGTGCGCGGCGAACCGAGCGTTTCGAGGGCGCGAGGCGCGACGCCTCGGGCCAGCATCGCCCCTACCGGCCACGCGAAGAAGACCGCCAGGAGCGCCATTGGAACCGCCACGGAGGCCGCTGTGGCAATGGCCGGACCCGGGGCGCGCGTCCTCGCGCCCCGGGTCCGGGCCGCGGCGGCTCTCGCCCTCAGAATGGCAGCGTCCTTATACGATCCGTCATTTCGCGACCGCCGCCCAGTCTTCGAGCCATTTGTCACGGTTTGCCGCCACCTTTTCCGGATCGGGCACGATCGGGTGCTCCGCCAGCTTGGCTTTGGCGGCCCATTCGGCGGGCAGCTGCACGCTGGAATCCACCGGATACATGTACATCGACGTCGGAATCGCGCTTTGAACCTTCTTCGAAACCATGAAATCGACGAAGGCCTTCGCGCCCTTCTCGTTGTCGGTTCCCTTGACCACTCCGGCGTACTCGATCTGCCGCACGCACGTCGACTCGATCACGCCGGTGTCCTTCGCGAACGCCGGCGACGAGGCGTAGGACAGAACGAGCGGATAGTTGCCTTTGCCCTCTCCAGCCGAAAAATCGACGTTGTAGGCGTTCGTCCAGTCGGATGCGACGTGGACGCCGCCCGCCGCCATCCGGCTCAGATACCCCTTCGCATCCTCGCCCTTCGCCGTTCTCACGCCCGCAAGGTAGGCGAAGCCGGTGGTCGAAGCGTTCGGATCGATGATCGAGAGGAGCTTGGAGTACTCGGGCTTCGCGAGATCGTCCACGCCCGTCGGCTCTTTGACGCCTTTCTCTTTGAACCATTTGTGGTCCACGTTGATGCACACGTCGCCGCGGTCGACGGGCGTCAGCCCTTTGATCCCCTTGATCTCATACTCCTTGGCCGATTGCGGCAGAGCCGGCGAGGCGTAGTCGACGAACAGCCCTTCGCCGGCGGGAATCGCTGCCGTGTAGCTGTCGATCCCGTATACGGCGTCGTACTTCGGCGATTTCTTCGTCAGAACCAGCTGATTGGCGACGCCGGCGTCGCCCGCGGGCGTGGTGACGAGCTTGTATCCCGTTTTCGACTCGAACTCCTTGACGAGTTCCTTGGGAAGGTTGAACGAGTCGTGCGTGAGCACGGTGACTGTTTTAGAGTCCCCGCCGCCTTTCGAATCGGTCGATTCGCCCGAGCATCCTGCCATCGCGAGCGCCGCGACGAGGCAGGCGACGGAGCGAAGTCTGTTGCGTGTCATTGCTTCCTCCATTTCAGGAGGGCCCGCCGTCTTCGGCGGGGAGAGCTCGACTTCCTTCGCCGGTGCTAACCGGATCAGGTTCGAGGGTCTGCTTTCGCACTCTCAGCGCCCTTGTGGCGCTCCCCTGTCGCGCAATCAATGCTACAAGAGCGCGCTGTGGACGATCAAAAGCGATCCGAATGCACCGCCCGAGGTTGATCACATGGGCTTGCTTCGACCTCAGGGGCACGGCGCGGGCTTCGAGGCTCCTCGCCGCAGGGCAGCTTGGATGCCGCGCCGCGCCTGCAACCGGCGAAGAAGGACGTCGCGGCGTCTACGAGCGAAGCAGCTTCCGAGCCAAGCCGCTTCAAAGCCGAGGCACTCCGAAGCGGGGTCACTTCGAGGTCGAAGAGCCCTTCTTCAAACCTTCCGCAACGCCCTTGCCGACCGCGTCGCCCAGCCCGTACCAGCGCGCAGCCCGGCGCATGACGAGCTCGTTGACGACCGCGCCCACGGCGGCCGAGACCACCGAAAAGACCAGGGCCGTGCGCAAGGGCTCGGAGAAGTCGTCCTCTTCCGGGCGCGCACGCCCGGAGACCGACTTCCACACGACGTCGACGGCCTTGTTCGCAATGATTCCGGAAACGATGCCCGCGCCCGCGCTAACGAGCTTCCAACCGATGTCCATAGGGGACTCCCTTCTTGTCGCTGGTCATATTATCGCGTGAATGGGAACGCCGCGCGACGCCGATCATTCGACGGGCGCCTCGCCGACGTCGATCCTGTGGAAGTTGAGATGGGAGCGCGAAGCCGTGGGCCCGCGCTGACCCTGGTACCTCGACCCGCTGGCCCCCGAGCCGTAGGGCTTCTCGGCCGCCGAGGACAGCTGGAAGAAGCACAGCTGCCCCACTTTCATGCCCGGGTAGAGGACGATCGGCAGCGTCGCCGTGTTCGACAGCTCGAGGGTCACGTGGCCCGAAAACCCCGGATCGATGAATCCGGCGGTCGAGTGCGTGAGCAGCCCCAGCCGCCCCAGGCTCGACTTGCCTTCGAGGCGTGCGGCGACGTCGTCGGCGAGCGTCACCTTCTCGTAGGTCGAACCGAGGACGAATTCGCCCGGGTGCAGAATGAGGGACCCCTCGGCGGAGACGTCGACGAGGCGTGTGAGCTCCGGCTGGTCGGCCGCCGGATCGATGACCGGATACTTGTGGTTGTTGAAGAGCCTGAAGAAACGGTCGAGGTGGACGTCGACGCTCGACGGCTGGATCATCTGCGGGTCCCACGGTTCCAGGCGGACCCGGCCGGAATCGACGCAGGAGCGAATGTCGCGGTCGGAGAGAAGCACGGTTCAAGGGTATCTAAAGAGCCGGCGCGCCGAAGCCTCGCCGCTCCGCGGGTTTCGGTTCGGTACGGGAGCCGCCGCGGAAAGCGAGCCTCGGGTGGCGCGGCCTCCCGCTCCATCTGATACAATCTCATTCGCGTCATGCGGGCGTAGTTCATCGGTAGAATGGAAGCTTCCCAAGCTTCAGAGGCGGGTTCGACTCCCGTCGCCCGCTCCATTTTCTGCATTTGCCCGCCCCGGATTCGAGCCGGGTTGCGGCCGGCGCCGCGCGACCCTGACACGCCCGGTTCCATCCGCTGCACGGCGTCTGCCGGTTCCATTCACCGACGAGAGCGAGCGTTCATGCCTTCGTACGCGTCTTCCGCCGAGCTCACAGCCGAGATTCGCAGGCGAGCCAAACTGTTCGCCGCGGAGTTCGAAGGCATTCCCGAAGGCTCTTGGGACGATGTCCCGGAAGGCGCGGATCGATCGCCGCGCCAGATGATCGCCTACCAGCTCGGGTGGATGGATCTGCTGTTGGGATGGGAACGCGACGAGCAGGCGGGCCTCGACGTCGTCACCCCCGCGCCGGGATTCAAGTGGAATCGGCTCGGAGGCCTCTGCGAGGGATTTTACGCCGCTTGGGCCGAAGCTTCGCCGAAAGAGCTGGCCGCCGCATTCGGCGAGCGAGTCGACGCCGTATGCGACTGGGCGGGCTCGCTTTCCGAAAGCGACCTGTTCGGCGAGCAGCGGCGGGCGTGGGCGTCCTCCACGCCGTCCGCGTGGCCGGTGTGGAAGTGGATTCACATCAACACCGTCGCCCCCTTTACAACGTTTCGCGCCAAGGTCAGAAAATGGAAAAGGGCCGCCGGAGTCGGCTGACGGGACAGACGGCGCGGGCCCTCACCAGGGAAAACCGCCGGAGTCGATCTCCGGGTTCTTGGCGACGCCGGCGGAGAGCCTGCGCATCGCGACGTCGCAAATGGAGCCGGAGCGATTGCGCTTGACTGCGAGCTCCACCGCTTCGTCGTCCTTGGTCAAACGCCACCAGTCGAGGCCCACCTCCACGAGCTGAGCGCCCATGAGGCGCGCGAAACCGTCAAGAGACCACGCCGGGTCTGCGACGTTCCGCAGCATCTGACGCACCCTGGCCATCGCTTCGAGGAAGTCCACCGACAGCGCCTCGCGTGGAATGCCCCATATCGCGATCGTCACCCGATTTCCGAACACATTCATCGAGGGCATGTAAAACCGGTAGTCAGGCCCGAAGATGTCGCTCACGCAGCAGGCCACGTCTTCCGCCAGCTTTGAGACGACGCCGAACGGGCCGGCCTCGGACCGGTACTCGACCTCTTCCGCCGCGAATTCGCCAAACCCCTGTTTCTCCCCGTATTCCTTCATGGCGAGGGCGATCGGATGGGCGGCCGTCTCCTCGTTGAACCGGGGGCACCAGCCCCACATCAGCGTGGTCGGCAGCGACGCGACCGACGCGACTATGGCGCCGCGCATCACGAGGAGCCCGCAGGAAGACTCAACGGTCACCCGGTTCGTTTTCCGGTCGAGTCCCATCCTGTAACTTTCCCCGTAATTTTCCTTCAACCACCGGAAGAACCGCTCCTGCACCGTCCACGTCCACAGGCACGCGTGCTGTGCCACCCAGTCGATCTGGCGAAGTCCGTGCTCGTACAACATGCACTCCAGTGTTTCACAAGACAGCCGCCGTTGTTCCGCGGGGAGGCTTCCGCCAGCGGCCTTATGTGCGCGGGCGGCCTTATGTGCGCGGGCGGGCCGTTCGGCGCGCGGCTGGAGCAGCCGGTCGGAAAGGTCTGGCGACTCGGCCGCGGGCCGACAGCTCATGCCCGTCCTTCCAAGGCTCGGCATTGTGCGTCCCGCCAGTCCTCGGCATCGTGCGTCCCGCCAAGGCTCGGCGGCGCGGCGTCGTGCACGGCGCCCTCTCCTCTGACATCGTGAACGGGATGTCAGCACTCATCGTCGCCGCGGCGATCTTCGCGCGCTCTCCTCAGGGGCTCCGCGTTCTGGCCGCCCAACGCTCGTATCCGGAAGAACTCGCCGGCCTGTGGGAGTTTCCCGGCGGCAAAGTCGAACCCGGAGAGGACCCTGAAAGCGCCCTGCACCGTGAATTGCGCGAGGAGCTCGGGATCGAGGTGTCTGTCGCGGCCGACGTCGGCGTCGTCACGGGGCCCGACGGCGACTGGCCCCTGCCCGGCGAACGCCGAATGCGGCTGTGGGCGGCGTATGCGAAGGGCGAGCCGCGCCTCGGCCCGAGCCACACGGCGCTGCGGTGGCTCGGGGAAGGCGACCTGGAGTCGGTCCCCTGGCTCGAGGGCGATCTGCAGATTCTTTCGCCGCTTGCGCGGCTCATGCGCTCACTCGGGCGGCCGTGACGCGCGGCGGCACCTGCAGCCTTTCACCAATCGACTTTGTAGCCTCCGCCGTTCCTTTTTTTGCGGGCATCCTCGTCGCCTTCACGGTTTCTCTCTTTGAGTTTCTTCTCCTTTTCGTCCGTCTTCGGATCGTTCGACGGCGGTGCGGGCGTCGGGGAAGCGCCCCCGGGGTTCTGGTTGGGATCCTGGCCCAGGCTGTTCGGACTCTGCGACTGCGACGGGCTCTGACTCGGATTCTGGCCCGGGCTCTGACTCGGGCTTTGGCCCGGATCCTGGCTTGGACTCTGACTCGGATTCTGGCCGGGGCTCTGACTCGGATTCTGGCTGGGATTCTGGCCCGGGTTCTGACTCGGATTCTGAGTGGGGCTCGGCGAGGGAGGATTCGCCTTCTTGTCCTGGCGGTCCTTGGACTGCTTGTTCTTGTCGTTGTTTTTCGAGCAAGGGGCCATCGTCGAGGAGGCTTTCGCGTAGTCCTTTTTGGCGGCGTTCTTGCGGCCGGCGCCCTTGGACTGATCTCCGCGTTTTTCGTAAGCGAGAGAGAGGTTTCGCCTGACTTTGCATTCGGGTCCGTCCGTCTCGGCGATTTGGTTGCCGCTCCTCTTGGACTTCGGAGCCCTGTCCAGAGCGATCGAGAGGCTGCCGATGGCTTCCGAGTGCCTTTTACCCTTGGCCAAGGCGGTGCCGAGATTGAAACGCGCCTCCCAGCCCTGCAGAAAGCTCGGCGTGATGTTCATCGCCAAACGGTAGCGTCCCGCGGACGCCTCGGGGTCGGAGTCATAGGCCATGCGGGCCCAGCGCGGAAGCAGGAACATCGCCGCGCACCACAGCGTCAGCAGAATGACGACCCCGCCGCCGCCCCATTTCCACGCTCTCATCCTGCGCAGGGTTGTGGGCGCGATCTCGCCTTCCGTCAGGTTGACGCCGCCGCCCAACATCAGGCCGACGTCGTCCGTCGCCAGCCCGTCGCCGCCCGCAATCGGCGGGCTCTCGCCCACGCTCGGCCCCGCCTGGCCCCGGCCGGGCCCGCCGCCGTACACAGCCGTCCCGTTCTCGCTCACTTTCGCCCCACTCTCAATCGGATGCGCGGCATCGTGGCAGCGATCTCCCAAGCCACAAGCGTCGCAAGCGCGATGCCGGCGGGCCACAACACCGGGCTGCGCTCCTCGCGGCCGTCGCTGGTGCGCTGCTCCATTTTGGACACATTGGGCACGTCGATCGTCTGGCCCGGCGCCGTGCGATGCATGTAATTGACCTTCAGCTGGCCCGCCGCCGTTTTGAGCGCCTTCTCGTCAATCTTCGAAATGGCCGTTTGCCGGGTTTGGGGGTCCTGAATATACTTGCCCGGCCCGGAGAATCCGGTCTCTTTCATCGGGCCGCCGGCCGCCGTTCCATATCCGAGAACGCCTCCGCCGTCGATGAGGTCGCGAACCTGGTCATAAGTTTTCTCCTGTCCTTTGGCGCCGCGCGGCTCGCCGTCGCTGAATACATAGACAAGCTGCACGGACCGGGGGTGGCTGCTGCGGGAGCGCTTGAGCTCGCGCTTGAGAACCTCGACCGGGCGGTACACCGAGGACCCGTTCGAATAGCTCGACTGCTCGGGTTTGACCGTTTGGACCCAGGATTCGACGGCGGCGGCGTCGGTGGTGATCGGAAGCTCTCTGGTGGCCCCGGAGTTGAACGAGACGATCGAGTACCTGGCGTTCGGGATCCGAGAGACTATTTGGCGAATGTCCGCCCTCACGCCTTCCAGGCGAGGCTTCTTGCCGTCGTAGTCCTCCGCGTTCATCGAGCCGGTTGTGTCGACGACGAAAAAGACATTCGCCCCTCGGACCGTCTTTTCCTGGGGAAGCGCCACGCTCGGCGCGGCGCCGATGGAGGCGACCGTCACAACCATGAGCCCACGCCTCGTCCAGTCCTTCCAAGCGCCCTTGTGCGATGCCTTCTCGCGGTTCCAGCAAAAGAAGCACGCGCCCAGCCCGAGGATGAGAAAGAGGGCGACGAGCCAGACGGGCCATATCCACATCATCACAGCCGGTACCTCCACGCCAAACCGATGATCAGAACGACGGCGACTCCCGCAAGCGCAGGCCAACGGCCCGGCGTGTCGACGACGCTGGCCTGCGCGGTCCCAGCCAACTCTTTCTTGTCTTGGGCTTGGACTTCCTTGACGATTTGCTCGCCGGCCCGGGCGCTCTGGGCGTCGTACACCTTCCCGCCTATCCCTTGAATCGTCGAACGGAACTCGTTTCGGCCCTGCGGGTATCCGCTGATGAGCAGCCCCAGAACGCGTATCTTGCGCTTGTGGGCTATGCTCGCGGCCTCTTTCAGCTTGAAGGCCGGGCTGCCTTCAAGCCAGTTGTCCGTGGCGAAGAGAATCGTGCGGGAACGGTCCTTGTCTCCGTAGTCAAAGCTCTGCGTGCAGCTGACCAGGCCGTCGCCGATGAGCGAGGCGCCCGCGAACCGGTCTCCCGCGGAAGTCCTCGTGTACAGGTCGTCGACGTCTCGGCCTCCTTGGAGGACCTTCCTGACGCGGCCCAGCTCTTCCTTAACCATCGCGTAATCGTCGGACAGGGGGAACACGACCGTCGAGGACCGGTTCCACACGACGAGGGCGACCCGTTCGCCGTGGAACTGATCGACCATCTCCGCGAACGTCTTGAGAACCTGCGCGTCGAACGCCTCGACGGACCCCGAGACGTCGAGGCAGAGGATAAGGTCGCGCGAAGCCAATTTGGAGGAGTGGGCCCTCAACTCGGACGGCCGCGCCACGATGACCGCCGAGGAAACGGCAACCGCCCCCATGGCGGCGACCAGAGCCGCCGCCGCCAGCCGCAGTCTCGCCATGCGGCTGCGATACCTCGCGCCCCGGCGCAGGAAGCGGGTGTGCGCAACATAGGAGACGCTCCGGGCGCGCCGGTCCTTGCCGAGGAACCACGCGGCAAGCCCTATGGCCGCAGACGCAAGGCAGATCAGGGGAATCGCCCAGGGCACTACCACGATGAAACCTCCTCGACTGCGCGCCGGACGGACTCTTCGGCGTCGGCCTGGCTCACGGGGCCGAAAGCGGGCTGCTCCCACGATTCGAGGAGCCCGCACACCGAAGTGAACTTTCCGCTCGCCCTGAGGTCTGAGACGGTCCACGTGCTCAGATCCCGCCCCGCCCTTTCGCCCAGAATCTCACGCATGGTTCGCGAAAGAAGCTGATGGAGCTCGCGCAGGTCCTCCGTCCGAATCGATTGGAGCGTGGAAATCCAACGTTCGCGCTGTGTTTGAACGACCGGGGCGAGCTCGATCTGCAGTCCGCGCCGCTTGGCGTAGGCGTAATGCCAGCCCACAAACCACAAGATCGCAGCGAACGCGGCGAGGCCGGCGGCCAATGTGACGGCCCCGGCGCCCGTCCCGGGCCGGAAAAACTCGTTACTTTGCATGATGTTGCCTCTTCAGCAGGCCGACGACGACGGGCAGGATGTCGGCGGACGAAGCCAGCGACGCATTGAGCACGCCGTAGCGGGCCAGCAGCTCGGACGCGCCCCACTCGCGCATCGCGCGCTCCGCCTGCACCTCGCGCTGCAATTCGATGTCCTCGCGCACATACTCGGGGAGGAAGAGGTTCTCCTCTATGTCTGCCATCGCGGCGACGCCCTCGGCGGTCAGGGGCATGTCCTCGATGCGGACCACCATGAGCTCATGGCGTTCGCGGATCCGGCGAAGGGTGAATTCCGCCGCGGGAGTCGGCCAGAACTGGTCGGTGACGAGAATGACGAGCGAGCGCTCCCGCGTCGTCTTCAGAAGGTAATCGACGACGGCGGTGACGTTAGTCTCCGCCTGCGCCTGCTCGAAGGCGTGCTCGGTGCGATCGAGCACGAAATCGAGATGGCTCAAACCGTGGCTGGCCGGAAGGCGCATCGCCCCCGCCGAGTTGCCGTAGACGAGGCCCACCCTGTCGCCGCGGTACGAGGCGAGATAGGCGAGGGTCTCCGCCGTCGCCAGGGCGATCGCCGATTTCGCCTCGCCCGACGGCGCCAGCGCCCGCATTTCGAGGCTCGTGTCCATGAGCAGCTGGGTGAAGACGTCGGTGTCGCGCTCAAACCGGCGGATGATGGGCTTTCCGGCGCGGGCGGACACCTTCCAGTCGATGTCCCGGACCTCGTCCCCCGGCTGGTAGTCGGTGAGATCCTCGAAGTCGTTTCCCTTGCCCGTGAGGATCGAGGTGTGCGAGCCCTCGAAGAGGCCGGCCGCCCGCCTGACCTGCGGGAGCGACAGGCGGGCGCGTATGAGAGCCATTCTCTGGCCTGCTGTCGTGCGGGTCATGGCGTCGGCACTGCGTTGAAGACCATGTCGATGAGCGCCTCCGGCGTGACGTCGTTGGCCAGCGCGTCGAACGTCCGAACCAGGCGGTGGCGCAGCACGGCGTGCCGCAGCTGTTTGACGTCGTCGGGAATGACGTAGTTGCGCCCCGCCTGAAGCGCCAGGGCCTGGCCCACCTGCATGAGCGAGAGGCCGCCGCGCGGGGAGGCTCCCACCCGGATGTTCTCCATAAGCCCCTGGATCGGCCTGGGTCCGCCGCCGCGGGTGGTGTTGACGATCGCGACGATGTATTTCTTGACGGCGTCGTCGACGTAGACCCGCTGGACCGTGTTCTGAAGGAACAGAACGTCTTCCGCGGTGACCGGATTCTCGCTCCTTCTTCGGTTGAACGTGCCCGTCGCCGTCCTCGTCAAAATTTCGACCTCTTCGGAGGGCTTCGGGTAGGTCAAAACCTCTTTCATGAGGAACCTGTCCATTTGGGCTTCGGGAAGGACGTACGTGCCCTCCTCTTCGATTGGGTTCTGGGTGGCCATGACGGTGAAGGGACGCGGGAGTTCATAAACGGCCCCTCCGATAGACGTTTGGCCCTCTTGCATCGCTTCGAGCATCGCAGACTGCGTTTTTGCCGAGGACCGATTGATTTCGTCGAGAAGGACGACGTTGGCGTGCACCGGACCGAGCTGGGTCGTGAAGGTGCCGGTCTCATACGAGTACATTTGCGTGCCGACGATGTCGTTGGGCATAAGGTCCGGCGTGCATTGGATTCGCGAGAAGGTCCCCGACATCGCGGAGGCGATCGTCGTGGCGGCCGTCGTCTTGGCCAAGCCCGGCACAGACTCGAGCAACACGTGCCCCCTTGCGAGCAAGGACGTGACGAGGGCCGTGTACAGCGCGTCCTGCCCCACGACGCGGCCCCTGAAGGTCCCGTGGATCCTCTCAAGCAAATCGGCGCTGCGCGCCAGATCCGCGGCGCTGATGTCGCCAGACGCCATTTCTTTCATTGCCATGCCTTCCAAACTCGTCAACCGGGCGTCTGCACACTCTGACCGGACGCCTGCACACCCTACAATAGCAGCAACCTCCGGCAGGGTCGGGGCGATGCGCAGAAGGCCCCGGAGCCGAAGTTCGCCCCGGAAGATTCTTTCAGATTTAACCTCCCCGTGAGAACCGGCGTCCAAAACGGAGGCTGCGCCTCACAGTGGACAGAACTAGCAAGAAGGGTGCCCGGTAGGTTACTTTTGAAATGCTAGGCAGGCGATCTGAAAGGACGGTGATCAGGCAAATGAGCTCTGCGCCTGACAATCCGTGGCTTGATCAAGGCTCTCCGCAATGGCAGGAGCAACCCCCCGAGTCCCGCCGCCCCCTCTACTTCCTCGTTTTCGCGGCAGGAGTGTTGCTTCTCGCACTGGCCGTCTTTTACATCAAGGTCATACGCGACGGGCGCGACGCCGCCGATCCCGACAAGGATCCGAAGGCGACGTCGACGACCGCAGAAGCGCCGTCGACCACAAAGAAGACCACGCTCAACGCCAACGGCTCGCTGGAGGAGGCCCGCGAGGCCGTCTCGCAGCTCAAGGAAAAGAGCTCGTGCACGGTCAAAGACGACGCCAAGAGCCTGACCGTCTTCATCCAAGCGGCGAAAAAGGAGGACAAGCTCAGCAAGGAGCGAAAGCTCGCCACGTCCGCGATGTCCGCGCTGTCGAAAAACTGCGGCGCCGAGTACACGGTCGATCTGACGAAGCAGATGAAGAAGAGCACGTCTGAAGTCTCCGACCTCGCCTCAGACCGCTCGTGGTGGCATCTTGCGAGCCCCGCCCCCAGCGGCGCCAAAGACGTAACCGAGTTCACCACCGGGAAGCACAACATCCGCTGCAAGTTCGACGACGACGACGAGAGCGTCTCCTGCTCGATTTACATCTACGACTATCCCTCTCCCGACGGCTGTGAGAACAAAACGGCCACCTACCATCTGAGCCAGGCGAAGGAGGCGACGGCCGACTGCAATTCGGCGCTCAACTCCTCCATCCAGGTCGCCTACGGCTCAACCGTCTCCCACAACGGGATCTGGTGTTCCGTCTCCCAGGAGCAAGGGATCACCTGCACCAGCGAGCTCTCCGGCAAGGGATTCCAGCTCAAGCGAGCCGCGGCTCGGCTTTTCTGAGCGCTTTCCGACCGGTTTTCCGACCCGTGCCTGGCTTTTTGACCGGCCTTTCTGAGCGGCTCTTCCGAGCCATGCCCGGCTTTCGGGACCGGCTTTCCGGCTCTCAGCACGCTTCTCCGGGCCGGGACGGCTGCCCCCGCCCAAACCCGGACGATTAGGTTTGCCTTACCTCCTTCGGGTCCCGGACGGTAGACTTTGACCATGACTTCCACGACCGTCGGCAAAGCCTCGCCCGGAACTTCGCCCAAGAAGCGCAGGAAGCGGCGCAACGCGAGGCTGTGGATTCCGCAATACCATGGTGCGTGGGCGATGGTGACGATCCCCCCTTTGGTCGGCGTCGTCGAGGGCGGCTTTCGGCCTGTCGAGATCGTGGTCTTCGCGCTCTGGTTCGTCGGATACTTCCTTTTTTACAGCGCCACGGTGTGGCTCAAATCCAGATGCAAGAAACGCTACTTCCCGCCGGTGCGGCTCTACGGGCTGATCGTCGCGGCTTTGGGCTTGGCTTCGCTCGTCAGCGCGCCCTATTTGTGGCGGTGGGCGCTCGTTTTTTCCCCGCTGGTGGCCGTCGCGGCGTGGGAGGCGTGGAAACGCGACGAGCGTTCGCTGATTTCGGGCCTCGACACCATCGTCGCCGCCTGTCTCATGATCCCTGTGATGTTCGACATTGCGGGCGACGGCTCCCCCGGGTTCGCAGCCTCGCCCCGAGCCTGGCTGCTGACCGCCCTCTTCTTCGGGTACTTCGCCGGAACGCTTTTCTATGTCAAAACGAACATCCGCGAGCGCGGCTCGAACGTCTACCTCGCCGCATCCGTCCTGTGGCACGCCTTGTGGGCGGCGGCTGCGTTCGTTCTCGCATGGCGCGGGGAGCTCGGCTGGATTCACGCAGCCGTGTGGCTCGCCATCGCGATCCGCGCCGTCGTCGTGCCGCTCCTCGGACGCGCGGGCAGACCCCTGAGCGTCAAAGCCATCGGCCTGGGCGAAGTCCTCACCTCGCTGGCCTTCGTGGCCACCGTCTTTTAAGCGCTTCGGGTTTCAGGCGATTGACGCCAGTCGCTTTCCACGCCCGCCGCTTTCCAAGCATTTGACCGACGCTTGGCGTCAGCCGTTTTCCAAGCGTTCGTTCCGCCGCCTCTGCAAGCGCTTGTCCCACCGCCTCTGCAAGCACTCGTCCCGCTCGTTCCGGCAGGCCTCCTGCCGCCGTTCAGAGAATCGACGCGACGGCCCTGAGCAGGCGCAGCGAGCCCTCGGTCTCACCCACGCTCACTCGCACGCCTTCCTCGCCGAAACGGCGCACGGTCACGCCTTCCTCGAGGCACGCGTTTTCGAGGGCTTCGCCGAATCCGGCGAGCCAGACGAAGTTCGCCTGGGACGCCGGGACGGCGATGCCGTGCGCGGCGAGCGCCGCTATGAGGTTCCTGCGCTCCTGAATGATCACGCTGCATCTTGCGCGCACCTCCTCTTGGGAGTGCAAGGCGGCACTCGCGGCGATCTGGGCGAGGGCGTTGACGCCGAAGGGCGTGCCGATCGCCCTCAGCCCGGCGACCATCTCCGGGTGCCCCAGCCCGTAGCCGACGCGGATTCCGGCCAGCCCGTAGGCTTTGGAGAAGGTCCGCAGCACGATGAGGTTTGGGTGCTCGCGCAGCAGCTCGTCGGAGCGGACGGCGTCGTCCATGTCGACGAAGTCGACGTACGCCTCGTCAAGCAGCACGGGCACGCGCTCGGGGACCTTTGCGAGGAATCCCGCCAGGTCGGTGTGTTTGAGGGCGACGCCGGTCGGGTTGTTGGGGCTGCACAGCAAAAGCGCGCGGGTGCGTTCGGTGACGGCGGAGAGCAGGCCCGGCAGATTGTGCGATCCGTCGGCGTTGAGCGGCACTTTGACGGCCGCTCCCCCGGCGGCCTGGACGGCGATCGGATACGCCTCGAAGGAGCGCCAGGGAAGCACGACCTCACCGCCCGGCGTCACGACCGCCTGAAGGATCTTCTCGATGAGCGCGGTCGATCCGTTGCCGACGACGACGCCGTCGTCGACCCACTTGTGAAACCACGAAATGTCGTGGATCAGCCCGGTGGCGAACATGTCCGGATACCTGTTGAGGTCGCCGACGGCGGCTGAAACCGCGGCCTGGACGGCAGGCAGCGCAGGGAAGGGGTTCTCGTTGGACGAGAGTTTGACGACGTCCGTGTTCCCGCCCTTCTTGCCGGGCACGTAGGCGGGAAGGTCGAGGATCTCTGGGCGGAACCACTGCTGCTTGCTCATGCATCTAGTGTGCCCCGCGCGGGCGGCGCAATGCGAGCGGTTCTTCGACAGGGGAATGCGAGCGGCCCTTCGACAAGGCGACGCAGGAGCCTTTCGACGGCGGCGACGCGAGCGCCCCTTCGACGGGGCAACGCAGGCGCCTTTCAACGGGTGCAATGCGAACTGCCCTTCGACGGGGGTCGGCGGAGGGCGCAATCAAACCGACGACCCAGGCAAATTCCAGCGCTCGGCCTTAGAGTTGCGGCATGAGATACCTAGTTCGCGCAGCAATCAACGCCCTCGGCCTGTGGCTATGTGTGCTTTTTGTGCCGGGCATCAGCCAGCATGGCTTGGGCAACAATCGGGACATCGCCCTCTACCTTTTGGCGGCGGGGGCGGTCCTCGGCGTCGTCAATTGTCTGGTCCGCCCGATTCTGGTGTTCTTGTCGATACCGCTGTACATTCTCACGTTGGGCCTGTTCTTCTTGATAGTCAACGCCGCAATGCTCAAGCTCACCGCAGCCCTCACCGCCGGGTTCGACATAGGCGTGACCGTGTCCACCTGGGCAGCGGCGATTATGGGCGGAGCCCTCCTATCCGTGTTCAACACCTTCACCGACGCGATGCTCCCGGAGGAGTACCGACGGCGCTAGGCCGCCGGCGCGTGCCTTCTGGGCGTCGCTTTCGGCCTCTCGCGGCCGCATTCCGCCAGGTCGCAGTCCGTCGCAACTTCCGGCTTCCCGCGGTCATGCTCCGCCAGGTCGCAGTCCGTCGCAACTTCCGGCTTCTCGCGGTCATGCTCCGCCATCCGCGGGGCCGCGCCCTTCCCGCAACCGCCGCAACCCCAAGCAGAGACACGCCCCTTTCGCCGTTTTCGCGCCGCGTTTGACCCTCACGCGACGTGAGGTTGGAAGCTAGAGCCATGGGAGAGAACATGCAGGAGCTGACCGTGGGCCAGGTCGCCGACCTTGTGGGCGTCAGCGTTCGCACGCTCCACCACTGGGACGAAATCGGCCTGGTGGCGCCGAGCTGGCGTTCGTGGTCCGGCTACAGGCTGTACACCCGGGAGGACGTGGAGCGCATCCAGCGCGTGTGTCTGTACCGGGAAACCGGCATGGCACTGGCGCAGATCGCCGAGCTGCTCGACGATCCGGGCCTGGACGAGCTTGCGCACTTGGCCAGGCAACGCGAACTGCTCCTCGAACGCATCTCCCATCTGCGGCAGAAAGTCTCCGCAGTAGACCAGATTATGGAGACGATGAAGATGGGAACGAATCTCGACCCCGCCCAGAAGGCAGAACACTTCGGCGGCTGGGATCCTGCGTGGCAAGAGGAAGCTCAGGCCAAGTGGGGCGACACCCCGGAATGGCGCCAGTCCGAGGCCGTCAAGGCGAACATGACGCCGGAGGACTGGTTCAGAGTCGGCAGAGACACCCAAGCTCTCGAACAGTCTCTGGCGGAGGCCAAGCGCGACGGCGTCGAGCCCGGCTCGGATCGGGCGAATGAGCTCGCCGAGGCCCACCGCGCTTCGCTCGGCACATGGTTTGACGTGACGCATTCCAAGCACGTGCTCATCGCGCGCGGGTACGTCACAGACGACCGGTTCCGCCAGTACTACGACAAGATTGAGCCCGGCCTCACCGACTGGCTGAAGTCGATCATCGACGAGAATGCGAGGGCAAACGGCGTCGACCCGACGACGGCGACGTGGCAGTGACCCTGCCGACGGCGTCCTCCCGCCGCTTGGCGTCGGCCGATCTGCAATCGGCCGACGCCACGCTGATCGTCTGGCCAAGCGGGGCGGCCTTCCGCAAGCGGACGGTCTCCCATAGGCGGAAGCCCCCCCCGGGGGGGGCAAAGCCCCTCGCAGCTTCAAATCCGGGTCGCCTCCCTCATACGGCGTCCGCTTAAGCTTTGCGCAAGGCCACTCAGGCTTTACGCAAGGCGGCCACATGAGTTTCGCACACGGCGGCCACCGATTCTGATGCGGTTGGCTTCTGACGTAGTTGGCCGGGGCTTCTACAGGAAAGTCACGGTCAACCGCGTCAGTCGTCGACCATCGGCCAGCGCGAGGTCCAACCGTCCCGCGCATCCCGTTTCGGTTCAGTCGCATCGGGAGCGGTCGACGTGGGTTTCCCGTCCGGCGAGGCAGCCTCGCCTTGAATCCTCCAGCTTTGTGGCGGTTCGTCTTGGGTGTGCGGCGTCGCTTGAACCAGTGGCTCGACTTGGCCGCTCGGCTCCGCTCGGGTGTGCGTCATTTGGTGACCGCTGCGCGTGACCCTTTGGGCCGAATCGCCGCCGTTCCGCGCAGCTGGGTCGCCGCCATTCCGAAGGCTAGCGCGATGACGCCCCTGCCGACGTCGTCCGGCGCTCCCGAGCTCTCCGGCATCCTCGCTGTGCCGTCCAACCTTCGGCTCCCCGGCGCTCGCTCCGAATGACTCGGCGTTCCCGAGCCGCCGATCCGCGCCTCCCGGCCGCCCTGAATTGAGGGCATCGACGCCGTCCGAATCGGCCCCGATGCTGCTTCCACGCGCACCGGATACCTGGGCTTCGGCGCGGCCGGCGTTTGCAACGGGCGCGTCCTTGGGAAACGGGCGGCATCCGGTGGTGTAGCGCATGGAGAAGGCGCGAGGTCCGCCGGATAGGACGATTCCGACGTAGCCTCCGTCGTCGACGTTGAACAGGTTGACCTCGCCGGTTTCGTCGGCGGAGATGTCGACGGTTTCCGTGAAGCCGAGCGGGCCGACCTCTTCGCGCACGACGTCGACGAGCTCGCCGAATACGCTGCGCGGGACGCCCATCGTCATTCCTTGGCGGGAGAAGTCGATTCCGCCGCGGTCGTCGCCGACGTGGCACGGCCCTGCTTTCTCGGCCGGGGAGTCGATCCAGGTCCATTGGCGCGGCCCGAGCAGGTCGTCGATACGCTCTCGTGCGCGGGCCAGCGCGTCCGCCAACCCACGCCGGGCGGAATCGACGTCCTCCCGCTCACCGAACGGCTTCAAACCGTCATAAAAGGGCCGTCCGACTTCGAACATGCCACTCCCCCTCCTTTGCGTTTAGGGTTCCGTCACAACTCGGACTCCGATAGCTGAGTCTCGATGGCTCGAACTTTGACAACCAAGTTCCAACGGCTCGTACCCTCATGACGCAAACCGGCGGAATCCAGTCGCCACCGGCCTTCGGACTTTGTCTTTGACCAAGGGCCAAAAGCTCCCAGGACCGCAAGAATCTCACCCCGCAGTGCCCGCCACGACTTTGGCAAGAATCGACTGTGCCTGAGTTCCTTCATCCAGATAGCGCGTATGTGCATCGGATTGCTTCGAGACACCCGAATCCCCCGGATCCATCACTCTGAACCCGGAGCTGGGATCAACTGGATTTATACCCAAGGCACCAGAGTTGCCCCTAATAAAGCCTCCAATTTCATTAACGGGAGTTATTACGTCACCTTTACCTCCAGGGCCCTCATCGTATAGCATCGCAAAACTGTGCCCTTCGGGAACACGCATCGCTTCAGCGGTGTCCTTAACTCCAGGGGACCCAAACACAGCATAGTCGTCAACAACTCCCGGTCGCACTTGCGCAACACCATAGGATGAAGTTGTTGAACCGTAGGAATGCCCGAGAACAGACTGGTGCACAGGCTTCTTCAAAGCAGCTCGTGAGTCCTCAATCCCTTCTAGATGTTTCGCGAGACTGTTGCCGCCCAGTTCGGCATCATGAGGGCTCACAACCGAAAGATCGCCAGTTTCCGGGTGCGGCGGAGCATCGTAGCCAACCCAGGCGATGGCGGCGACGCTGCCTTTCCCTTCAGCTTCGGCACGATCTTTTAGGTTTTTCATATCGGCGACCAAGCCGTCACTGCCTTTGACAGATGTGGTCATTCCAGGATTATAGGTAGTGACATTGTCAGCATCGTCAATATTGCCAACAGCCAGCGCGGCGTGTGTGGCTTCGTGGCCATCCTCACCCGTTGCCGGCTCATAAAGGTAAATGCTGACGTCGTCTTGGCCGTCTACTGGGTTGTCTGCTTTTCTAATCGCCTCCAGTTCGCTAAGCCTATTTTCAATATCGGCCATCTCTTTCTCCGTGACGGTCTCCGCAACATATACCCCGTCCCCCGTAAAATAATTACCTCTTTGTTCCTCTAGCTCCTTGAGTCTGCCCTCGAGGGTTCTAATGTCCCGGTCGACTCTTTCCCGGTTGATTTCACCGCGGGTACGCGCATCAATACCGTCCATGTTTCCAAGGGCTTCATACTTAGTAGGACGACCGGCCTTAATATCCTCTTTAGCTTCATCCCTTATCTTTTCACGCTCTCGATCGCTCAACGAATACCACCAGGCAGCCACTTCTTCCGTACTTGCACCTTTCCTCGGCAAGTCGGGCAAGCCTGGTGTCGAGTCATTGAATCCCTCAGGATTGGCGTCTTTCCCCTGCGACACGTCGCCCAGAACCCTAACGTAGGCTTCATCCACCTCCACAGCTTTATTGCATGCCTCATTGATTTTGCTGGCGCACTCTCGGATTTTAGCATTGCGTTCGGCCATTATGCCACTGATGGCATCCGCGTCTACAGCCGAAATAGGATTAGGATCATAGACTGTACCCGCATCATCAATAACAAGATCATTTGATTCGGCGATGGTCTCGGCTTCCGCAACCAGCTTTTCCACTTCGCCGACCCCGTCTTGCGCTACACCCGTTGCGGAAAGAAGCTCGCCAATTAAACCTAGATGGTGGGCGCAGACCTCCTTAAGCTTCCCTAGAGCGTCCTGAGCCGACGATGCGCCAGCGCCTTTCCAATTGGAGGTAACGTCGACAGACGCGATACTATCGTGTACCGCCATTGCAGTTCGCCGTTCTTCTATAAGGTCCTGGACAACTGGAGCCAGTCCAGAGCTTTTCCATTCCTTGACTATTGCCCAGTTCAAATTCGCTCCCGCCATCATTTCTTCCCCTCCATCGCACTCTTGAAGCGAGTGAAATCTACCTTCGTAGAATCGTCAGTTTGACTGTATGCCTCTTTGGCGGATCGAAGGGCATCGGCAAAAGTATTCAGACCCTGAGTCATCTTTGCCGAAATCGAATCAACCTGGCTGGCGGCGCCCCCGGCCGCAGCTCCGGAGGCACTTCCTTTCATGGCAGGATCAACACCAGCCATGCCGTCGCTGATATTCAAGTTGGCGCTGCTCTGGGCAGCTTCATCAGAGTGGCCAGCGGCAGCCTCGAGGCTGGCGGGTTCAACTTGGAGTTCGGACACATCTCCCCCTTCTGATCGTTGGTCAGTATGCCAGCCAGTTTTCCTCACACCAGGTATTTCCTCAATCGCAGCGGGGGAAAAGGACTCCTCTCCCCAATTCCGTCTCCCGCATTGACATTTGAAGAAGCGGATGAGAGGTGTCTGCCGACCGCAGGGCCTCAACCTTGAATGCAAGGAGCTTGGTCGGTTCCGCCGACAATTGCGGAACCGACCAAGCATGCGGACGGAAAAGCATGCCACGTTCACAGTTTCGTGGCGTTTGGCGTTTAGCTCAAGGCGACGTCCCCCGCTTCATCCGCATTGCCGCTGTTCGTATCGCGGCCGTCTCCAGCCTTTCCAGAAGGTCGGCAACCTGTTGTGTACCGCATGGAGAACGTCCCCGAGTCAGTGATCAGAACGATGCCGACGTACCCTCCGTCATCGACGTTGAACAGATTCACTTCACAGGCGCCGTCGTTTGAGATGTCAACATTTTCTGTGAAGCCCATTGGCCTGACTTCCTCGTCGACAATCTTCACCAGCTCTGCGAAATGCTCTCGAGGAATCCCCCGCGTCATGCCCTGTCGCGAGAAATCGATTCCACCGCGATCATCACCCTCGTGGCACGCTCCAGCTTTCTCAGCGGGAGCATCAATCCATGTCCATTCACGCGGGCCAAGCAGTTCGTCGATGCGCTCGCGAACCCGGGCCAACGCGCTCGCCAAACCAAATCTGGCGGAATCGACATCGACCCGCTGCTCAAACGGTTTCGAACCGGCATAGTAAGGGCGTTCCGATTCGGACATGTCTTTCACTCCTTTGCGGCCGACGCCGACGACGTCAACCATATCCTGCAGCTGGCGTTGGTTCTCAACACCAGCAGTCAATTCAACTGTACTTGCGTCTGTTTTGACCGCACCGCCCTGTTGAGACCCGCTGTGTCGCGGGCTTTCGCGCCCACTCGTCGGCACAAGGACGGCTCAGTTCATGCGATGTCTTGGTCAAGCTGTCCTAGGAACTTTGTCCTTCTGTATCTCGGGCTGACCTTCGGAACCCTGAGTCACGTACGCCGTTGAGGCAACGCTTAGAAGGCACTGATCGAAGCCGCTTTTCGGAAATCGTGCGACGGGAAAGGGACAATGCCACACTCCAACATCACTAATTGCAATGTAATCATCACCTTTGCCGTTATCCTGCGGTTCCTACAACAACTCGTGCCAAATTGCCCTGTGTCCGACTCCCCTCACGCAAATAATTTTTGTGCGCGTTGAACGGATCCTGGGCATGAGATCTGCCCGTCTCCATGGTCTTGAAACCAGAATCTGCGTCCATAGGATTTTTTCCCAAAGCCCCAGTGCTATCCGAAATGGCGTCCTTACCTTCATTAAGGATGTTGATTACGTCTCCCGAATCGCCCTGCTCACGTCGATATACCATGGCATAACTATGACCTTCGGGAACATGCATCGCTTGAGCGGTGTCTTTCACTCCCGGCGACCCAAATACTGCGTATTCATCGACGACACCAGGGCGCACTTGCGATACGCCATAGGACGACGTTGTTGAGCCGTACGAATGGCCAAGAACCGACTGGTGAACGGGCTGGCCTGAAGCGTTGCGGGAGTCCTCAACCCCTTCCAGATGCTTCGCAAGGCTATTTCCCCCCAACTCAGCAGCCTCGGTACGGGTGACCGACATATTTTCCGGACCCGGGAAAGGCGGAGCGTCATATCCGAGCCAGGCGATTGCCGCAACATCGCCTTGCCCCTCCGCTTCGGCACGCCCTTTGAGGTCTTGCATTCTATCAACATTATCCATACTATCCGCGACCGTCGTCGTCATTCCGGGAACAAAAGTTGTGACGTGCGCAGCTCTATCCACATCACCAATCGCGTATGCGGCATGCGTGTCCGCGTGTCCATCTTCCAATCTCGGCCGCTCGTAGAGATACAGGCCAACATCTGGGCGCTCGTCCATTACCTCTTTTATTCCGAGCAATTCATCGAATTCTTTATCGCCTTCTTTGAGGCCCCGCCTTTGAAGAGATTCAAGGTCCCGTTCAACCCGCGCCTTGTTGATAACGCTTCGAGTGTTTGCGTCAATGCCGTCCATATTGCCAAGCCGCTCGTAGTCCGAAGCGAGTCTCGCCCGAATGCTTTCAATCGCTTTATCTCGCATTTCCTCTCGTTGCTTATCTGTAAGCGAATGCCACCACCGAGCGACATCTTCTGTACTAGTCCCGTCTGGCAACCTCAACCTCACTTCACGACCTTCTAGAACCTTCAAATCTCTAGCACTGCCTTCTAGCTCTCTGCTCAACGCCTTCGCATAAGTCGCGTCTACCTCCGCCGCCTTTCTACACGCGCGCTCAATCATCTCGACGCATTCCTTCACTTTCGCTTGCAAACCGTTGACTATCACCCCTTTTATGGCCGAGGAAGCATGGGGCAATCCGTAAGGAACGCTAGGGCCAGCACCGGAAGACGCGAGCCCTTTCTGTTCCGCGACGCCGACGATCTTGTCGATATTCACCTGCACGCTGCCATCGTCACTAATTATTAAGTGGTTTGTATCAGCCATCGATCGTATTTCTTCGACCATGGCTTTCACCTCGTTGACGCCGTCTTGCGCCGCTGTAGTTGCCGTGAGTAGATTAACGATGCTGTTCCAGCAGTGAGCAGATGCGTCCTCGAGTCGACCTAACGCCTCACTTGCTGCGCGTGAGCCTTCACCCTCCCACCCGGACTCTACATCGATGCTGTTGATGCTGTCATTGACATCTTTAGCTTTATCCCACTCCCGCGACAACCCGTTCAGCGTGTCGTTCAGATCGTCGCCGTTCCAGTCTTTGATCGTTCCCCACGTGAATACCGCCATCACTTCTTCCCTTCAATCGCGTTTCTGAAGCCCTTGAAATCAACGCTCGTCGAATAATCGGTCTCACCGTATTCGCTCTTTGCCGCTCGAACCGCTTCGCTAAACGCTTTCAGTCCATCGCCAAGGCGCTTCGACAGCGTGTCAACTTGCTCTCCCGCTTTGACGGCAGCATCGCCGGAGTCGCCGCCTCGAACGGCGTTGCCCACCTTCGACAGGTCGTCGGCGACCTTCAGTTCGGAGTTTTTCTCAGCAGCGTCGTCGGAATGCTGCGCAGCAGTTTCGAGTTTCTCTGGTTCTACAACTAATTGAGCCACAACTTTCCCTTCTCTCGTAGTCGCGCGGTGACACAAGTCTTCCCAAACTCGACGGCTTTGGCAATAGAAAAGAGAGAAAGGACTCTGGTCCCCAATCACGCCATTTCCCCGTTGACGTTTGTGAGTTGTCTGGACTTAAACTGATATTTAAAAGTGATTTAGATACAAACGTCGTGAAATTTCAAAAGGCAAAATCGGAAGCCGGCACAAAGGGGGCTCGGCCTCAATGTCGACCCGAGCACATCGAGGGACGTCTCGAGCGTTCCGGAAACCGATACGCACACCCGAGTGCCGGCCCGACCGTCAGAAAGTCGGCAAGCGCGCCTTGGCACTGCCCCGAACCTGCCGCGAACCGCAATCCACGCGGGGCCCTGGTCGGGTTGACGCCATTGCCGCTCGCGCGGATGCCACAACGAACGCCCTAGGGAGCCCTGCCGAGCACACCGAGGGTTGCAGCACAGGCACTCAAGGTGCCACCCGCGCCATAAGCTTCCCCGGGGTTTCCCAGGATTAACTCATAACCGCCTAAGGATAGGAGGGTTGTATAGATGGTGTCAGCAGGACGGGCAAGCGATCCTAACGGTCAGCGCTTGTCAGTTCAGCAGACGCGATGAATGTGTTGTGTGCAGTGAGCCGACGAAGAAAGGTGGTGGCATGCGCAGACAAGCAAGCGTTGCCGCCCGGCTCAAGCGGTTTGTTCCCTTCGCCGCTTGACACTTCGACGGTGGCATTTGGCGGGAGGCGTTGGCATGGAGCGCCTCCCGCCAATACTGTTCCCTGGGTCCAAACCCCGCCCTTCAATCGGAGCGAGTAGAGTGGCCGGACTATGAATGCGAGCTTCACCAAACGCGCGAGCAAGCAGGCGACAGCCGCGGAGGCAGCCGGTTTGGCCGATTTGGCGCGCGCCGCCCGAGCCGGCGGTGCACCGGTCGTGCGGCTCCTCCGCGCAACAGCCACGAGCCTCGACACGGCAAGGCTTTCCGCCGTCACAGCCTCCCCCGCAGCGGCGGAGGAATTCGGCCGCCGGCTCGCCGCCACCCACGCCTTCTGCCCCGAGGGGTCGAGGGTGTTCGGCCAGGCGCCCGCCGGCCTCGTCAACGCCGACGGCACCGCGAGCGACGGCGTCATGGGCGCAGCCGCACTCCCCCTCGTCGGCCCCGGCCTCTCCCGCCGCTTCGGCGAGTTCTATGCGCAAGACAGGCTCCTGCCCTACCTCGCCGACGCCCGACGAAACGGATCCATCGGCGCCGAAGGCACGGCCGTCCTCGAACGTTTGGCGGAACGCCTGAACGACGGCGAATTCGACGCGCCGCAGCCCGCGTCCGTCGGCACAGACGCGGCCCTCCTCCACGGCGACCTGTGGGCGGGAAACGTCATGTGGGCCTCGCGCGAATCGGCGGAGATCGCGGCCGAAGGGCTCGCCGCCGCGGAGGAAGCCGCCGAAGGCTTTGGCATCGCGGAAAAGACGGGCAGCGCGAGGAACCGCCGGGACGACGTCGTCGGCGTCCTCATCGACCCCGCCTGCCACGGCGGGCACGCCGAATCCGACCTCGCGCAGCTGACGGTGTTCGGCGCGCCCTTCGTCGACCGGATCTACTCGGCCTACAACGAAGCCTCGCCCCTTGCCGACGGATGGCGCGAACGCGTGGGCCTGCATCGGCTCCACATCCTCATCGTCCACGCCGCGCTGTTCGGCGGCGGCTACGGGCGGCAAACCGTCGACGAAGCCCGGCGATACATCTGAGCGCCGCCCCGCGCCCGACTGCGCAAACGAATGCAGCACGCCGGCTCGACGGTCGCACGCACGCCGTCTCGTTGTCCACACGGCCAACCATCCACCGCCCGCCGTCCGCACGCCGCCCCGCCTTCCGCACGCCGTCCCCGCCATCCGTGGGAGAATGACGCCATGATTACGCTCGGGCCCTTGGACGGCCGTTATCGCGAAACCGTTGCCCCGCTCACCGCCTTCCTTTCCGAGGCCGCGCTCAACCGCGCCAGAATCGCCGTCGAGGTGGAATGGCTCATCTTCCTTTCGCAGAACGAGGTGTTCCCGGGAGCCCCCGTCGTCTCCGAGGCCGACGTCGCCTACCTGCGGGCGATCCCCCAAAAGTTCGGCGAAGCGGAGATAGCCGAGCATGCCGCCATCGAGGCCGAGACGAAGCACGACGTCAAGGCCGTGGAGTATCTCATCAAACGCCGGATGGAGGCGGCGCCCGACGTCGTCGGGCCGAACACCGCCCTTCCCAGCCTGACCGAAATGGTCCACGCTCTGTGCACCTCCGAGGACGTCAACAACCTCGCCTACGCCCTGTGCATCAAAGGCGCGGTGACCGACGTGTGGTTCCCCGCCGCGCTCAAACTCCACGACGCCCTCGCCGAACTCGCGCACGCGCATGCGGATCTGCCCATGCTCTCGCGCACGCACGGGCAGACGGCCACGCCCACCACCGTCGGCAAGGAAATGGCCGTCTTCGCCCACCGCCTGAGCCGCCAGCTCCGCAGGATCGCGAGCGCCGACTACCTGGGCAAGATCAACGGCGCCACCGGAACCTTCGGCGCGCACGTCGCCGCCCTGCCCGACGCCGACTGGCCCGCCCTCTCGCGAGCCTTCGTCGAAGGCCTCGGCCTCGTGTGGAACCCGCTGACCACCCAGATCGAGCCGCACGACTGGCAGGCGGACCTCTTCTCCGACGTCGTCCACGCGAACCGCATCGCCCACAACCTCGCCACCGACATGTGGACGTACATCTCGCTCGACTACTTCCACCAAAACCTGGCCGCCCAGGGCACAACCGGCTCCTCGACGATGCCGCACAAGATCAATCCCATCCGCTTCGAAAACGCCGAGGCGAACCTCGAGGTCTCCTCGGCGCTGTTCGAGACGCTCGCCGAAACGCTCGTCACCTCGCGGCTTCAGCGCGACCTCACCGATTCGACGACGCAGCGCAACATCGGCGTCGCCTTCGGGCACTCGCTGCTGGCTCTCGACAACCTCGTGCGCGGGCTCGCCGGCGTGGACCCCAACCCGCAAAGGCTCGCCGAGGACCTCGACGCCTCGTGGGAGGTTCTGGGCGAGCCGATCCAGCAGGCCATGCGCGCGGCCGGACTCGGCGGCGCCACCGGAATGGGCAACCCCTACGAACGCTTGAAGGAGCTGACGCGGGGGCGCAAGGTCACGGCCGAAGACATGCGCGAAGCGATCGCCTCATTGGGCATGCCCGACGACGTCGCAGCGCGCCTGGCGGCGCTGACCCCCGCGGGCTACACCGGGCTGGCCGCTCAGCTGGTCGGATTCCTCGACGGCGCCGCGTACTTCAGCGGCGCGGGGCACTTCGCCGGCGCCACGCAGCCACAGCCTGGCGACGCTGCTCACCCCGACGGCGCTGCACAACCTAATGACGAGGCCTTGGGGCGCACGGAGCCGACCGAGCATGCGGAGGCCGCTCGCGAATGAACCGTCGAGCGTCCAGAGCCGATCAGAGGAGCGGAGTGCACTGAGCCCGAGGGCCACTTCAACGCGCAGCCCCGGGCTCGCCCGCCTCCGTCAACACGGGAGTCAGATCACATGCAAACCGCAGCCGCTTCCCAGACTCGGCTGTCAAACTATTGGAGGCCTTTCGCTTCCCGAGCCGGCTCATGCGGCGAGTGGTGCGAGCGAGGCCGAACGTATCGAACGAGTACCGCGCAACCGTCGGATCGAACCAACGTGCAATCGCGCCGGCAAAGCGTGCTGGATCGATAGAGTGGAAAGAAACGTAGAGAGAACAAGGAGACCTCGTGCCTCGATTCCTTGCCGCCGCGTCGTCGGCCGATCCTCAGGCGCTCTCAGGCATCGCCGGATGGGCCGTAGACATCATGAACGACCTCGGCGGATTCGGCGCCGCGTCCCTCATCGCGCTGGAGAATCTGTTCCCGCCGCTCCCCTCGGAAGTGATCCTTCCGTTGGCGGGCTTCACGGCGGGCACCGGAAACGCCAGCTTCACGCTGCTCGGGGCGATCCTGTGGTGCACCGCTGGATCGGTGGTCGGCGCGTGGGCGCTCTACGGCGTCGGCGCTCTGCTCGGCAGGGAGCGAACGCGCAAGCTCATGGGCAAACTCCCGCTGGTCAAAACCTCGGACATCGAGAAAACCGAGGCGTTCTTCGACAGGAGGGGAACCTGGACGGTCCTTTTCGGCCGAATGATCCCGATCTTCCGCTCCCTCATCTCGATTCCGGCGGGCGTGACCCGCATGAACTTCTGGAAGTTCACCGCCCTGACCACGGCGGGGTCCGCTGTGTGGAACACGATCCTCATCTGGGCAGGCCACGCCCTCGGCTCAAATTGGACGAAGGTGGAAGGCTACGTCGGGATACTGACGAAGGTCACGATAGTCGTCTGCCTGCTCGGCGGCGCCCTGTGGGTTGCGCTGCGCGTCCGCTCTAACAAACGCAAGCGCGAGGCCGTGCCCGCCGAAAACTGAGAGGCGCCGACGCCGAAAGGCACAGCCGCGGGCGACGAACGCCGCAGTCGCAGGCAAGCGAAAGGCGGCGCCGCCAAAAAGCACGAGGCCGGCAGGGCCTCTCAACCCGCCCAAGGCCCGGACGTTCGGCGCGCGGGTCGCTCCGCTCCCGATAGAGTGAAGACGTCAATCGGACGGAGGCTGTTCCCGTGGACGAAAACTACGAAGACTGTCGGATCGACGTCGGCTACCGAATGGCGATAGCCCCCTGGCGCGCACGTTCCTACATCGAGGGCGGCAAAGAAGACTTCTGCGGTTTCGCGATCGACGCCGCCCAGGTAAGCGGCATGAAGGAGGTCGGCGACTTCATCGACCTGTTCTGCGGGGCAATAGCGCCCGCGCAGTTCTCCCCTTCCGAGCCGATACACATACTCGAAGTGCCCACCAATCCGTTCGTGCAAGCGTCTCGCGCGGTGGGGGCCCTCCATCCCGATGCGCTCCTCGGCGGGATCTCCGAGATCTCGCCGTACGACGGCTCGGGGACCGCCAGCGGCGGCGGCTTTTCCACCGATCTTCTGTGGATAGAGCCCACGCGCCTGACCGCCGGCGCGGAGCTGTGGCGCTACTACCCCGGCAATCCCTCTCCCGAACTGTGCGGGATCTACTGCGGAACGGCCCTGGGATGGCGAAACATGCGCACGGGCAAGTTCGTCGCATCCACCCCCAGCGACCTCATCGGCCCCGTCGTCAAGAGGGATTGGGCGCAGCTTCCCGTCGACGTCGAGATCGAGGAAGGCGAACCCGTGGCCGCGACGATGGTCGCACCCGTGGACCCGCAGCAAGAAGAGGGTTTCAAGCCCGTGTCGAGCGGCATGTGGGTCAAGCGGATCGAGCTCTCCGAGGACGACGCCGTCTACGAAAACCAGAGGTACGCGACGATCAACCGCGTCCAGTCGCGCCTCGTGCGCTTCATGCGAGGCCAGGGCGGCGAAAAGAGAGTGCTCGCGGTCGCGCGCGCAATCGACGCGAACTATGCAGAAAGCCAGGGCTTTGCGCGGCTCGAACCCGGCGTTTTCGCGTGTTTCCCGACCGTCGAGGAGGTGGCGCCGATACACGTGGACCGGCGGGCGGCCCCGTTCTCGTGGAACACGGCAGGCAAGCCCGCGGTGACCCGCAAACGCAAAAAGGAGCGCAGCAACTACGACGTCGCCGAGCTCCTGGAGGAGACGGCACTGCTTGTGACCGGCATGGCGCCGCCGAAATGGGAAAGATGCGACTTGGTGGTGCAACTCGTGGGACGAAAGGCGAAGGGCGAAGGGCACTTCGTCATCGACGCCGAGAAGGACGAGAGGCAGTTCGTGGATTCGCTCCCCGTGGCGATCCTCAAGTACCTGGCGCAGATCAAAGTGCTCCACGCCCTGAAAGGGCAAGGCGCCCCGCTCGCCTACGCCCTCAGCGTCTTCCGGGGCGACCTCAAAAACTCCGAGATGATCCCCTTCCCCGACGAACATCCGCCCCTGCTCGAGCACATCGCGCCCGAGGACTGGCAGGAGGAACTCGAATATTTCCCGCGCGACGAAGAGCCCAAATGGGCTCGTCGCCTCATGGACCGGTGACGATCGGACGAGCCGAACCGAGCCCCTCAATCGAAGGCGCCGAACGGCGAACCTCGACGGGGCCGGCGAAACCCTGAAAATCAAGAACATCAACCCGACGAGCGAAGGAACCCAATGAGCGTCGTTTACCAGCTGGCCGTCACCCCCTGGCAGGCCACCAGGTACCTTTCCGAGGGGACGGAGGATTTCTGCGGATTCGCCGTCGACGCGGCAAGCGTCGAGGACGTGCGCGACGCCGACGGCCTGCGCGAGCTTCTCCTGTGCAAAACGAACGAGGCGAACTTCCCGGCCGACGAGCCGCTGCACATCCTCAAGGCGCCCATCGGCCCGTTCGTCCACACCCGGCGCGCGGTCGGCCCACTGCACCCGGACGCCTTTCTGGGCGGCGTCACGGAGGACTCCCCCTACGATCCGTCGGGCGTCGTCAGCGCAGGCGGCGCGACGGCGGAACTTCTGTGGATAGAGCCGGGGCGCCTGACCCCCGGCTCCGAACTGTGGCGCTTCCGCCCAGGAGACCCGAACCCGGAGCTTGCGGCCGTCTACCACGGCGTCGCCTGGGGGTGGGAAAACGCTCAGACGGGAGAGTTCGTCGCGGCTAAACCGAGCAAACTCATGGGGCCCGTGGTCAAGCGCGACTGGGGAACCGTCGCCGTCGACGTCGAAACCGACGGAGGGAAGCCGACCGCCGTCACCCTCGTCAGCCCCCAAAAACCGCCCGAAAGCGGGTTCGAGAGGCTGTCGACGGGCCTGTGGGCCAAGCGCGTCGAATACCACGAGGGGCTGAACGTCCACGAAAACTACCTGTCGGCTCTGGCCCGCGGGGTGCCCGTCCGGGTGACCCGCCTCGCGAACTCCCCGAACGGGGTGGAGGCCCTCGGATTCGCCCTCCTTATCGACGCGCCCTACGCGATCGGCAACAGGGTGCTCCGCATCTCCCCCGGAGCTTTCTTCTGCGTCATGCCGATGGACGAGATGGAAAAGACCGTCGCGAGGGAAGGCAGGCCCGAAACCTGGGAGGTTTCGACGTTCCCCGCGGTCACGACGCTGTCGCTTCGGGAGCGGTCGAACTACGACGTCGACTCCCTCCTCAAGGACGTCCACGCGCTCATCGAGAACGTCGCGCCCGAAGGATGGCGCACGTGCACCCTCATCGTTCAGATAGTCGGCGGGCAGTTCCGCTACGGAGGCAACTTCTTCATCCCGGCTTCCGCCGCGCCTTCCGGGGCCGCTCCGTCTCCCGGAGGCGGCTCGCCCTCGCAAGCCGCCTCGCCTTCCGGGGCCGGTTCCGAAGCCTCGTCGTCCGAAGGCCGGCGAGCGAACGCCGGCGACGGCGCCCGCCAGGGGCCGGAAATCCGGCAAGCGCGCAGCGGCA
>ERZ773054.159-NODE-159-length-53537-cov-31.463352_pt1 | contig 53537 bp, 37 predicted proteins | sample MGYA00580630_ERZ773054 | MGnify/ENA primary metagenome ERZ773054 (study PRJEB29015, sample SAMEA2737994) | human oral metagenome | biome: human oral; feature: human-associated habitat; material: dental | place: China | collected 2115 ... | reverse complement strand
AGGCATCATCTTCCGTCATTTTCGGGAGCAGCGCTTCCAGGACATCCTGCTGCTGATACCTGATGCGAGCGGCATCCACCTGGTCGCCCAGGCGCCCTATTCCTGCCCGCCAGACCGCTACGGCGGCCGCCTGTCACTGCACGACGATACCGTGGAACTGCGGCTGCGCATCACCGGCGCACGCAAGGACGAAGACATCCGGTACCGCTATCGGGCGAATCCGGGCTGATCACCGCCGCCGCAGATAGAACACCGTCACGTCCCCGTCATCCACCTGGGCCAGCAGCGCATTGCCGGTCTGGCGGGCAAAGGCGCTGAAGTCCTGTTTCGAGCCGGGGTCGGTGGCCTCCACGCGCAGCACCTGGCCACTCTGGAGGGTGGCCAGGGCCTTCTTGGCCCGCAGGATGGGCAGCGGGCAGGAAAGCCCTCGGGCGTCCACGTGGGCATCCACGTGGTCCGGGATGGCGCTCACTTCCGGTTGGCCAGCTGCTGCACCAGGCGTTCGTGGGTCATGCCCAGCACGCCTTCCAGCGCTGCCACATCGTTGCCACCAGCCATGGCGAAGTCGGGCTTGCCGCCGCCCTTGCCGCCCACCTGGGCAGCCACGCGGCCCAGCATCTCGCCGGCCTTCACCGTATTCACCAGGTCGGGGGTCACGCCGGCCACCAGCTGGATCTTGTCGTCGCCTTCCACCGAGGCCAGCACCACCACCAGCGACTTCAGCTGATCCTTCAGCTGGTCGACCGTGGCGCGCAGCGCCTTGGCGTCCATGCCATCCACGCGGGTCACCAGCAGGTGGGCACCGCACGGCAGCACAGTGGCCTGGGCAGCCAGGTTCTGACCCTGGCTGCTGGCAGCGCTGGCCTTCACGCGGTCCAGCTCGCGGCCCAGATCCTTCACCTGGGTCTGCAGCTGGGCCACACGGGCCGGCACTTCAGCCACCGGAGCCCGCACGGCAGCGGCCACCTCAGCCAGCGTGGTCAGCTGCTGCTGGATCCAGGCCAGCGCCCCTTCGCCGGTCAGGCCGTCCACACGACGGATGCCGGCAGCCACGCCCCCTTCGGAGGCAATCTTGAACACGCCAATCTCGCCGCTGCGGGCCACATGGGTACCGCCGCACAGCTCGCGGGTATCGGCCACGTCCACCACGCGCACCACATCACCGTACTTCTCGCCGAACAGCGCCATGGCACCGGCGGAGATGGCCTCGTCATACGACATCTGGCGGATGACGGTGGCCGTGTTGCTGCGGATCTCGGCGTTGACGATGGCCTCGACCGCCTGGATCTCTTCCGGCGTCATCGGCTTGTTGTGGCTGAAGTCGAAGCGGGTGTGATCCGGATCGACCAGCGAACCCTTCTGCGCCACATGATCGCCCAGCACCTGGCGCAGTGCCTTGTGCAGCAGGTGGGTGGCCGAGTGGTTGCGGGTGGTCTTCTGGCGAAGGACGGTGTTGACCTGTGCCTGCACGGTGTCGCCCACCTTCAGGCTGCCCTCTTCCACGCGACCATGGTGGCCCCAGACAGCGGCCTGGATCTTCTGCGTATCGGACACGGCAAAGCGCAGGCCCTGCCCCTGCAGATGGCCCTGGTCGCCCACCTGACCGCCGGATTCGGCGTAGAAGGGGCTCACGTCCAGCACCACCACGCCCTCGTCACCGGCCTTGAGTTCCTGCGCCGGCTTGCCGTCGTGGTACAGCGCCAGCACGCGGGCCTGGGCCGACAGCTCGTCATAGCCCACGAAGCGGGTGGCTTCACCATCGTATTCCAGCAGCGAAGCGCCCTTGAAGCGGCCGGCGGCACGCGCCTGCTCGCGCTGGTGCGCCATGGCCGTCTCGAAGCCGGCCTCGTCCACCGTCACGCCGCGTTCGCGGCAGACGTCAGCCGTCAGGTCCAGCGGAAAGCCATAGGTGTCGTGCAGGCGGAAGGCCGTCTCGCCATCCAGCACCTTCTTGCCCTTCAGTCCGGCCAGCGCCTCTTCCAGCAGGCTCATGCCGTTGGCAATGGTCTCGAAGAAGCGGGATTCCTCGCCCTTCAGCACTTCCTCGATGCGGGCCTGATCGCGTTTCAGCTCGGGATAGGCCTCACCCATTTCCTTCACCAGTGCCGGCACCAGGCTGTAGAGGAACGGCTGGCGGGCACCCATCTTGTAGCCGTGACGCACCGCGCGGCGGATGATCCGGCGCAGCACGTAGCCGCGGCCCTCATTGCCCGGCACCACGCCATCGACGATGGTGAAGCAGCAGGAACGAATGTGGTCAGCGATGACCTTCAGCGACGGGCTGCCCGTCTCGGGCGTGCCACCGGCATCCTTCACCGCCTGAGCCGCCGCGGCCAGCAGGTTCACGAACAGGTCGATCTCGTAGTTGGAATGCACGTGCTGCAGCACGGCCGCCACCCGCTCCAGGCCCATGCCGGTATCCACGCTGGGGCGCGGCAGCGGATGCAGTTCGCCGGATTCGTCCCGGTTGTACTGCATGAAGACGATATTCCAGATCTCGATGAAGCGGTCACCGTCTTCCTCGGGGCTTCCCGGAGGGCCGCCGGCGACCTCGGGACCGTGGTCATAGAAGATCTCGGTGCACGGGCCGCAGGGGCCGGTGTCGCCCATCATCCAGAAGTTGTCCGACGCATAGCGCGCGCCCTTGTTGTCACCGATGCGCACGATGCGATCGGCCGGCACGCCCACCTGCTTGGCCCAGATGTCATAGGCCTCGTCGTCCTCGGCATAGACCGTCACCAGCAGCTTCTCTGGCGGCAGCTTGAAGACCGTGGTCAGCAGCTCCCAGGCAAACTTGATGGCGTCCTGCTTGAAGTAGTCGCCAAACGAGAAGTTGCCCATCATCTCGAAGAAGGTGTGATGGCGCGCGGTGTAGCCGACGTTTTCCAGGTCGTTGTGCTTGCCGCCGGCGCGGATGCACTTCTGGGCTGTGGTGGCGCGGCTGTAGGGACGCTTGTCGAAGCCCAGGAAGACATCCTTGAACTGGTTCATGCCCGCGTTGGCGAACAGGAGCGTGGGATCGTCATGCGGCACCACCGGGCTGGACGCGACGATGGTATGGCCCTTGGACTCGAAGAACTTCAGGTACTGCTGGCGTATTTCGGCGGACTTCATCATGGGTATCCGGTGGAGGAACCCTTCATTCTAACGAAGGGTCCCCCTACTCTGCCAATCGGGACTTCCCTGTGGGCAACACCTGAAAGCGCCTGGATGCGCTCATCACTCGGCGGTACAACGTATCAGCCCCGGAAGGCCCCGACCCCAGCCTCGGCGCCGCCCCCAGCACGAGAGTCCCCCGCCGACAGCCCGAACAGCGCCCGGGGCAACCGCCCAAACATAGCCTAGAGCAACCTCTGTACAGGGCCGGGGTCAGCCGCTATGGCATCATTGCCCGAAGGCCAAAGAACGACATCCGCCGCAGAGCCACCCGCCCGGCTGCACGGCCACGCGCCCGAGTACGCCCCGGAATCCCGCTGCCGTCCCGGATGCCGCAGAGCACCGCGCATGCCTTCACAGGAATGGATCGGCCTTCATCGCCCCAATCACACCGGAGACCCCACCCCATGAACGCCAACACCCAGCCCGCCCCCACCCCCGCCACGCCATCGCTCAAGGTCGCCTTCCTGGGCCTGGGCGTGATGGGCTATCCGATGGCGCGCCATCTGGCACAGGCCGGACATGCGGTCTGCGTGTACAACCGCACCACGGCCAAGGCAGAACGCTGGCTGGCCGAGATCGAAGGCAAGGCCACCACCAGTCGCCACCGCCTGGCCCTCACCCCGCGTGAGGCCGCCCAGGACGCCGACATCGTGTTCTCGTGCGTGGGCAACGACGACGACCTGCGCAGCGTGGTGCTGGGCAAAGACGGCGCCTTTGTCGGCATGAAGCCCGGCGCGCTCTACGTGGACCACACCACGGCCTCGGCCGAAGTCAGTCGTGAGCTGGACGCTGCGGCCCGTGCGCACGGCCTGCACTTTGTTGACGCCCCGGTCTCGGGCGGACAGGCGGGCGCCGAGAAAGGCTGCCTCACCGTCATGTGCGGCGGCACCGAGACCGATGTCGAACGGATGCGCCCCGTCTCGATGGCCTACGCGCAGGCCATCACCCGCGTGGGCGACGTAGGCGCCGGACAGCTGGCCAAGATGGTCAACCAGATCTGCATCGCCGGCCTGGTGCAGGGGCTGGCCGAGGCCATCCACTTCGGAGAAGTAGCCGGTCTGGACATGAAGCAGGTGCTGGACGTCATCGGCAAGGGCGCGGCCCAGTCCTGGCAGATGGACAACCGCGGCAAGACCATGACTGACCGCCAGTTCGATTTCGGCTTTGCGGTGGACTGGATGCGCAAGGACCTGGGCCTGTGCCTGGACCAGGCGCGCCGCAGCGGCGTCACCCTGCCCGTGACGGCGCTGGTGGATCAGTTCTACGGCGACGTGCAGGCCCTGGGCGGCAACCGCTGGGACACCTCCAGCCTGATCGTGCGCTTCGATCATCTGAAGAAGCAAAAAACCTGAAAAGCCAGGGTCGCGCAGATCCCCAAAAGGCAGGCCTCCCCCTGCCTTCCTCGGCCCGCCCTTTCTTCCCTTCCCCGGCTTCACCCCGCCTTTCCCGCCTGCGCCTCCCTCCCGTTCCATCAGTGCAGGCGCTCAGCCCGTCGCCCGGGGTCTTACCCGTGCCGCTGCCAGGTACGACGCCAGTCAGCCCCTTCCTGCAGCAGTCGGGTCAGCGCCTGACGGTCCCCCGTCAGCAGCGCATGGCGAATGGCCTGCATCCGCGCGTCCACCGCATCAATGGCCCGCAGCGTCGGCATCTGGTTCTGCAACAGGATGTCCGCCCACAGTTCGGGGGACGATCCCGCAATGCGGGTCAGGTCCAGCAATCCCGGGCCGGCGTGGTTACCGGCGCGGATGGGGGCCTCCTCCCCGCCATCCCGCACCGCCTTGCCCGCGCCGGCATCCTTGCCTGCGGCAGCATCCGGCCTGCCCGGGCTCGCCCCATCGGCTGCCACGGCCCCTGCCACGGCAAAGGCCACCGCGTGCGGCGCATGCGAGACCAGCGCAAACACGCGGTCGTGATCGGCCACGCTCATCCGGGTCACATGCGCCCCCAGCTTCTGCCACAGCGCCTCCAGGCGCTCGACCGAATCCGGCCGATTCCCGGGCAGCGGGCTCAGCACCACCTCTCGGCTCACGAACAGGTCCAGGTCGGCCGCATCCGGCCCGCCGCGATCACTGCCGGCAATGGGATGGCAGGGCACGAAATCACCCAATCCAGGCGTGGCCTGCCCTGCGGCGCCATCGCTCATTGCAGCGATCGTCCTGCGCCAGGCCGTCACCACCGGCCCCTTCACGCTGGACAGGTCGGTCAGCACCGCGTTGGGGGGCAGATGTGCCGCCACCTCGGGCACCAGCGCGCAGTTGACGGAAATGGGCGCGGCCAGCACCACCAGCTCAGCCCCGGCCAGCGCGTCGGCCACCGAATCGGCCCGAGCATCGAAGAGCCCCAGTTCCATGGCCCGCGAGATGTCCGGCTCACGCCCGAAGCCCACCAGGCGCACCCCGGGCAGCCGCGCTCGCAGCGCCGCCGCCAGCGAGCCGCCCATCAGGCCCGTCCCCAGGATGGCCACCTGCCTGAACATCACTTGCCCAGGATCTTCGTGAGCGCGTCGATGAAGGCCCGGTTCTCTTCGGGCAGCCCCACGGAAACGCGCAGCCATTCCGGCAGGCCATAGTTGGCTACCGGCCGCACGATGATGCCGGCCCGCAGCAGCCGATCATTGATGCCGGCCGCATCGCCCACCTTCACCAGCACGAAGTTGCCCGAGGACGGCACGTACTCCAGCCCCAGCGCCTCGAAGGCCTGCACCAGCTGGGCTCGTCCCTCACGGTTGATCTGGTAGCTGCGCGTCAGGTAGTCAGCGTCGTCCAGCACCGCCTCGGCGGCAACCAGCGCGGCGCTGTTGACATTGAAGGGCTGCCGCACCCGCCCCATCAGGTCGGTCAGCGCGGGCTGCGCCACGGCAAAGCCCACCCGCAGGCCCGCCAGCCCGTAGGCCTTCGAGAAGGTGCGCGACACGATCAGGTTCGGGAAACGCTTCACCCACGCCAGCGCATCGTAGCGCTGCTCGGGCGCCAGGTATTCGGTATAGGCCTCGTCCAGCACCACCGCCACCTGGGGCGGCACCTGCTCCAGGAAGCGCAGCAGCGCATCGCCCGGGATGAAGGTACCAGTGGGGTTGTTGGGGTTGGCAATGAACACCATCCGGGTCTCGGGCGTGATGGCCGCCAGCATCGCCGCCAGATCATGCCCCAGTCCGGTATCGGGCACCTCGATGCCCACCGCCCCGATGGCCTGCGCCACCAGCGGATAGACGATGAAGGCATAGCGCGAATGGATGATGCCCTGCCCCGGCCCCACCAGCGCCCGCGCCGCCAGCTCCAGGATGTCGTTGGAACCGTTGCCCAGCGTGATCCAGCCGGGGTCCACCCCGTAATGCCGCGCCAGCGCCTGCTTCAGGTCATGCCCATTGGCATCCGGGTAGCGCGCCCCCCCAGCCAGCACCTGCTGGGCCGCAGCCACCGCCTTGGGCGACATGCCCAGCGGGTTCTCGTTGGACGCCAGCTTCACGATGCCGGCCGGATCCAGCCCCAGCTCGCGCGCCACCTCTCCGATGGGCCGTCCGGGCCGATACGGCGCAATGCTGCGCACGCCTGCCGGCGCCCCCGCTGCGGGCGACACGCCCTGTTGTCCCTCCGTGGTCATCTGGATTCCCTCCCTGTCTCGTTGTCCTGCAGGCCCGGGCCCCCGGCCACCATGTGACCGGCGGTCCAGGGCGACACCTCACACCACCATGGCGCTCTCCGACGGGTACGACCCCATCAGCCGGAAAAAGGCCGCGCGCTGCTGCAGCTCGGCCAGCGCCGTGCTCACCTCCGGGTCATCCTGATGCCCCAAGAGGTCGATGTAGAAATAGTATTCCCATCCTCCCTGGCGCGCCGGCCGGGACTCGAAGCGCTTCATCGTCACCCCGTGGCGCGAGAGCGGCTCGATCAGCTGATGGAGTGCCCCGACCCGATCGGGCACGCCCAGGATCAGCGAGGTCTGGTCCTTCCCTGACGGCAGCACCTTCTGCATGCCCACCACCAGGAAGCGCGTCCGGTTCATCGGATCGTCCTGAATGGCATGGGCCACCGAGAGCAGGTCATACACGGCCAGCGCCGTCTCGCTGCCGATGGCCGCCAGCGTCGGATCCTCGGCCGCGCGTCGGGCTCCCTCGCCATTGCTGGACACCGGCATCAGCTCCACATCGGGCATATTGCGCTGCAGCCACAGCGTGCACTGCGCCAGCGCCTGCGGATGCGCCACCACCTGCCGGATGTCGGCCATCTGGCCGGTCCGGGACATCAGCACGTGCCGCACCGGCACCGTGATCTCGGCCGTGATCCGCAGCGGCGTGTTCAGGAACAGGTCCTGGGTCCGCGTCACCGACCCCTCGGTCGAGTTCTCGATCGGCACCACCCCGAAATCCACCGTTCCGGCTTCCGTCACCCGGAACACGTCGTCGATGGATGCACAGGGCACGCCTTCCACGGCATCGCCGAAGCGCGCCCGCATGGCCTGTTCACTGAACGTGCCCCAGGGCCCCAGGAAAGCCACCCGCAGCGGCCGCTCCAGCCCCCGACAGGCCGACATCAGCTCGCGCCAGAGCGAACGGATCGCCGTATCGGGCAACGGTCCGGGGTTGGCCGCCTGCAGCTTGCGGATGATGGCCGCCTCCCGCTCGGGGCGGTAGACCGGAGCATCGTCAGCCCCCTTCTTCAGCTCACCGATGCGCTGCGCCAGCCGCGCCCGCTGGTTGACCAGCGCCAGCAGCTGCTCGTCCAGGGCGTCGATGTCCTGCCGCACCCGGTTGATCTGATCATCCGCCATCTCGTTCCCACGCTCCTTTCGTGCTTGTCCGCTCATGCGAACCCGGGTGCCATTGATGCAAACGCACCACACTCCGACCGCCGCTTCGCACCCTTTCTGCCGCGATCCTTATCTGAACTGTAACAAGCATAACCAGTCGTGCAGTTATTCATACCCTTTTCCAGCAAGCGGGCACACAATGAATACATCCACCTGCGGACTGTCATGAAAAACACACTGCTTGTCACTGCCGTCTTCGGTTTGTTGGCCCTCAGTCAGACCGTCCAGGCGCACGATGCTGCCCCGACCGAAGCCATCCGAACCGCCCAGACCGCTGCCGTTCAGCAGCAGGCTGCCCCCCGGCCTGTCCTCGACCCTGCGGGCGTCCATCTGGCCCAGGTCACCACGCCGGTGGCCGCGGCCGCCCGGCAGCCCGCGGAAGACGAAGGCACCATGCCTTCCGTGGCCTACGGCCTGATCGGCCTGCTGCTGATGATCTGCGTCCTGGTCAAACGGCACAACGATCCCGTCAGCGTCTGACCCCTCACGGCCCTCCGGGAAGGAGGGTCTCCCTCCCCGTTCGTGGCCGAGTGCCCTGCACGCCGGCCACCTCGATCAATTGCAGGGCGGTTTCCCGCTTTCTTCCGCTCCAACCGTCCGAAGCCTGCGGGCCATCCCGATGACCCGCAGAGGCTTCGCCCCTTGCCCACCCAAAGGCTGCAAGGGGCGCGGAGCGCATCACTCCTCGGCAGCCTCGCCGTCGGCCGCCGCATCATCGCCCGACGGCGAATCCTCGGCTGCTTCCGGGCCTTCACTGGCCGCTGCAGCTTCACCGTCGGCCGACTCGCCCACGGCAGCCAGCACTTCCGGTGAATCACTGCCCACCACGCGCTGAACGCGCGACAGCGTGTCGCCCTCTTCCACACCGATCAGCGTCACGCCCTGCGTGGCCCGACCCATCTCGCGGATCTCGTCGACCCGCGTGCGGACCAGCACGCCACCGGTGGTGATCAGCATGATCTCGTCACCCTCTTCCACCAGGATGGCGGCCACCATCCGGCCATTGCGCTCGGACGACTGGATGGCAATCATGCCCTTGGTGCCACGGCCGTGGCGGGTGTGCTCGATGAGCGGGGTGCGCTTGCCGTAGCCGTTCTCGGTGGCAGTCAGCACCGAACGGCGCTCGTCGTCGGCCACCAGCATGGCAATCACCTTCTGGCCTTCTTCCAGCGCCATGCCGCGCACGCCACGCGCCGTTCGGCCCATGGCCCGCACATCGCCCTCGGAGAAGCGCACCGCCTTGCCGGCGTCGGAGAACAGCATCACGTCGTGCTCGCCGTCGGTGACAGCTGCACCGATCAGGTAGTCGCCCTCGTCCAGGTCCACGGCGATGATGCCGGCCTTGCGCGGGTTGGAGAAGTCCGACAGCGCCGTCTTCTTCACCGTGCCCTGGCTGGTGGCCATGAACACATAGTGCTCGTCGTCGAAGGTCTTGATGGGCAGCACCACCGTGATCTTCTCGTTCTCGGCCAGCGGGAACATGTTGACGATGGGGCGCCCGCGCGAGGCACGCGACCCCTGCGGCACCTCCCAGACCTTCAGCCAGTACACCCGGCCGCGGTCGGAGAAGCACAGGATCGTGTCATGCGTGTTGGCGATGAAGAGCTGGTCCACCCAGTCGTCATCCTTGGTGCTGGCTGCCTGTTTGCCCCGGCCGCCACGGCGCTGCGCCCGGTACTCGGACAGCGGCTGCGCCTTGATGTAGCCCGAGTGGGACAGCGTCACCACCATGTCCTGCGGCGTGATCAGGTCCTCGATGTCGATCTCGCTGGCGTTGAGCTCGATCTGCGAACGGCGCGGATCCTTCTCGGGGCCGCCGAACTCTTCCACCACCCCCGTCAGCTCGTCGCGGATGATGGCCGTGATGCGAGCCGGCTTGGCCAGGATGTCCAGCAGGTCCAGGATGCGGTCCACCACCTCGCGGTACTCGGTGACGATCTTCTCCTGCTCCAGCCCGGTCAGCCGCTGCAGGCGCATCTGCAGGATCTCGCCTGCCTGCACCTCGGACAGCTGGTAGGTACCGTCGGGCTGCAGCCCGGCGTTTGGATCAATACCCTCCGGCCGCAGCGCCGACACGTCGCCCGCCGCGCGCTCGACCATCTCGGCCGCAATGCCCGCCGCCCAGGTCCGCGCCAGCAGCCGTTCCTTGGCCACCGGCGGCGTGGGCGAGGACTTGATCAGCTCGATCATCTCGTCGACGTTGACCACCGCCACCGCCAGACCTTCCAGCAGGTGCCCCCGGTCACGCGCCTTGTTCAGCTCGTAGACCGTGCGCCGCGTCACCACCTCGCGCCGGTGCGCCAGGAAGGCTTCCAGCACCTGCTTAAGGTTCAGCAACCGGGGCTGGCCGTCGACCAGTGCCACCATGTTGATGCCGAAACTGTCCTGCAGCTGCGTGAGCTTGAACAGGTTGTTGAGCACCACCTCGGCGTTCTCGCCGCGTTTCAGCTCGATCACCACCCGCATGCCCTGCTTGTCGGACTCATCGCGGATGTCGGAGATGCCCTCGATCTTCTTCTCGTTGACCAGCTCGGCGATCTTCTGCTGCAGCACCGCCTTGTTCACCTGGTACGGGATCTCGTCGACGATGATCGCCTGGCGGTTGCCCGCCTTGTCCATGTCCTCGAAGTGCGTCTTGGCGCGCATCACCACCCGGCCACGGCCGGTGCGGTAGCCCTCGCGCACACCCGCCACCCCGTAGATCAGCGCACCGGTGGGGAAGTCGGGGGCCGGGATCTTCTCGATCAGCTCGTCGATCGTCGCATCCGGGTTTTCCAGCAGCAGCAGGCAGGCCGCCACCACCTCATGCAGGTTGTGCGGCGGAATGTTGGTGGCCATGGCCACCGCGATGCCCGTGCTGCCGTTGATGAGCAGGTTGGGGATCTTGGCCGGCAGCACCTGGGGCTCGGAGGTCGAACCGTCGTAGTTCGGCCCGAAGTCCACCGTGTCCTTCTCGATGTCGACCACCATCTCGCTGGCGATCTTGCGCAGCCGGATCTCGGTATAACGCATCGCCGCCGGCGGGTCGCCGTCCACCGAGCCGAAGTTGCCCTGGCCGTCCACCAGCGTGTAGCGCAGCGAGAAGTCCTGCGCCATCCGCACCACCGTGTCATAGATGGCCAAGTCGCCGTGCGGGTGATACTTACCCATCACGTCGCCCACCACGCGGGCCGACTTCAGGTAGGGTCGGTTCCAGACGTTGTTCAGCTCGTGCATGGCGTAGAGCACCCGACGGTGCACCGGCTTGAGGCCGTCACGCACATCGGGCAGCGCGCGCCCCACGATCACGCTCATGGCGTAATCGAGGAAGGAGCGCTTCATCTCCTGCTCGAGACTGATCGGTACCGTTTCTTTGGCGAATTGATCCTGATCCATGGAATCCGGGACGCACCGCATGGCCCCCGTGCGAAGGGCCCCGCCGCACGCAAACAAGAGACCCGGGCACACGCCCGGGTCAGGAAGAAAGGAGGAAGCCCCGACAACGGAGCCGCCCCGGAACAGGCCCTGCGGTCAGCACGTCCCCAGGACCCGAAAAAGCTGCGCCGGCCACCCACGACGGGTCTTGAAGACCCATCAATGACCGGGCCATGCCTCGCTCCGGCTAAGCCCTTGAATTTTAGACCATCCGCGCCCCCGACTCACGGACAGCCTGAAACCGGCTCTCACGTATCGGCAAGAACCCGACACCCAAGTCACTTCTGCCCTTTCGCCCGCCTGGCGTCCTTGCTCCCACTGCGGCGCATTCTCGGGCCGCCCCGTGTCCCCAAGCCGGCTTCACGCCACGAATATGTTGCAAATGAACGACAATTCACCCCGCGGGCGTCGCAGAACGGACCCAAGTCCCTACGGACCGACCGGACGCTATGGCACAATGAGTCAAGCGTATTCGTATGGACGCAGCCCTACGGCCACGGCCCGAAGGTTGTTCTTTACGCAAGCTCACTGCATTTTGCACAGGGTCACAGCTGGTAAGTGGTACGCCACAGTCCGTCCTTGTCAAGGTGCTGGTTTTTCAGCTGAGAGTCGTCTCACCGAGAGGAGAAACATGAAGAAATCGGTCAAGCTTGGCGCATTGGCTGCGACAGCGCTGCTCGCCGCCTGCGCGACAGGCAGCGGGGCAAAGGGCCCTGATGTCACCGCCGATCAGAACGATACCGGCTACGTCACGTCGCGCGACGGTGGCGTGGTGACCGGCAAGTTCGGCGAGTGCTTCCACGACAAGGGCTTCAAGGCCTCGCACGCCATCGTGGAATGTGATCCGGATCTGGTGCCGAAGGCGCCTCCGCCGCCTCCCCCGCCGCCGCCGCCGCCTCCCCCGCCGCCGCCTGCTGCACCTCAACCCACCAGTGAAAAAGTCACCTTCGCTGCCGATACCTTCTTCGGCTTCGACCGTGCCGTGCTGAAGGATGAGGGCAAGCAGAAGCTGGATGACATCGTCAACCAGCTCGACGGTGTTGCTCTGGAAGTCATCGTTGCCGTCGGCCACACCGACAGCGTCGGTCCGGAAGCCTACAACCAGCGTCTGTCGGTCCGCCGTGCAGAAGCCGTGAAGGCCTATCTGGTCAGCAAGGGCATCGAAGCCAACCGGGTCTACACCGAAGGCAAGGGCGAAGCCCAGCCTGTCGCCGACAACAAGACCAAAGATGGCCGCGCGAAGAACCGTCGCGTGGAAATCGAAGTGGTCGGCAGCCGTCAGGTCATGCAGTAAGCCTGCAGCACGCCACATGCCAGCTGCCCGCCCCGGCGGGCACTGGCAGGGCAAGAAAAGCCACCATGATCCGTCATGGTGGCTTTTTTATTGCCCAATGCCCGAGCCCTGTTGGCCGCACGCCCGCACCCAATGCACGGCTTAGGCTCTAAAATCCCCCATGCGCCCAGGAAGAGTGCCTTTTGGCCCAATCTCCCCGGGCAACCCTCATCCGGTTCCGTGCCCGCAAGGGCGCCTTCCCGGCCCCTTTCCGCAGGGCCTCCCCTGCCGCACGCTTCCATCTGCCATGTCCACCAGCCCGTCCGCTTCCTCTCCGGTCCCCGTCGACAGCAGCACCGCTGCCAACGTCGACCAGGCCGAACTCGACAAGTTCCAGGCGCTCGCCTCGCGGTGGTGGGACCCCGACAGCGAGTTCAAGCCCCTGCACGACATCAACCCGCTGCGCCTGGAATGGATCGTCCAGCAGGCCGGCGGCAGCCTGTCCGGCCTCAACGTGGTGGACGTGGGCTGCGGCGGCGGCATCCTCACCGAAGCCCTGGCCAAGGCAGGTGCTGCCACCACGCTGGGCGTGGACCTGGCCGACAAGTCGCTTCAGGTGGCCCGGCTGCACGCCCTGGAAAGCGGCGCCCCGGCCAAGTATGAAAAGATCGCCGTCGAAGACCTGGCCTCACGGCAACCCGGCCACTTCGACGTGGTTGTCTGCATGGAGATGCTCGAACACGTCCCCGACCCGGCCTCGGCCATCCGCGCCTGCGCGGATCTCGCCAAGCCCGGCGGCACCGTGCTGCTCTCCACCCTCAACCGCAACCCCAAGTCGTACCTGTTCGCCATCGTCGGCGCCGAGTACGTCCTGAAGCTGCTGCCGCGCGGAACCCACAGCTTCGACAAGTTCATCCGCCCCGCCGAACTGGCCCGCATGGCCCGCCAGGCTGGCCTGGATCTGCAGGGCTTCATGGGGCTCACTTACAACCCTGTCACCCAGCAGTACCGCCTCAACCCCAACGATGTCGGCGTCAACTACATGGCATCGTTCCGGAAACCCCAGTAAAGGTCCGTCATGCCCCAGCTCAAGACCCGGCCTGCTGCCGTCTTCTTCGACCTGGACGGAACCTTGGTCGACACCGCCGACGACCTGGCCGCCCCGGTCAACCACATGCGCGAGGCCCGTGGCCTCAAGCCCCTGCCCCTGGAAGAGTACCGGCCGTTCGCCTCGGCCGGCTCACGGGGCCTGCTGCACATCGGCCTGGGCGCCACCACCGACGACCCCGACTACGCCGCCCTGCGTGCCGAGTTCCTGAACCGCTACGAACAGGAAATTGCCGTCCACTCACGACTCTTCGACGGCATGCCCGAACTGCTGGCCTGGCTGGAAGCCAACGGCATCCGCTGGGGCGTCATCTCCAACAAGCTGGAATACCTCGTGCGCAGACTGGTGCAACAGCTGGGCCTTGGCCATCGCGTGGCCCTGGCCTACGGCGGCGATACCGCCCCGCGCGCCAAGCCCTGGCCCGATCCGCTCAAGATGGCCCTGCAGGAAACCGGACTCACTGCCCGGCAGTGCGTCTACATCGGCGACGACCTGCGCGACATCCAGGCCGCCCATGCCGTGGACATGCCTGCCGTGGCGGCCGCCTATGGTTATGGCAACCCGAACGAGATCCCGCAATGGAAGGCCGACCACGTCGTGACCTCCCCGCAGGAATTCCTGACCATGCTGAAACGGCTGCCCACCTGAAAGCAGCCCACCTGAAGACACCCCATCTGACCGAAGCCGCAGCCCGCCAGAACGCACCTGGCGGAAGTGGCTCACGCAAGCAGCACGCTCAATAGCAGATGCTGTTGTTGCTGCCCATGCGCAGCATGCTGGCCATCGTCACGCCGCGCACACGGATCGGCGGCAGCTGCTCCCGGGTTCGGATGTCGAAACGGTAGATGGCCGGCGCCCCCTCGTCCAGCGTGTAGAGCGCCGTCTTGCTGTCGCCCGTCACCCACATGTTCATCACCTCGGGCACGAAGCGCACGATCTTGCGGTCCGACGGATCCTTGAACGACTGGAACATGATGCCCTTGTCGCCCGCCAGGATCCAGGTGCTCTCCAGCCAGCCTGTGCGAACGAAACGCGGCGAGAAATTGACCCGGAAGCGTTCGGGCTTGCCGTTGCCGTTGACCAGATCGAACAGCGCCACGTTGCCCGTCACGTCGGCAAAGATCACGTGCTTGGAGTACGCATCAATGTACGGCATGATCATCGGCTCGTTGGTGGAGCCCACCGTGCGCATCGGGCCCGTGCTCAGCACCTTGTCCTGAGCCGGGAAGTACACCAGCCCTTCCGAGCCGTCATCGGTCGTCATGGCCAGTAGATCATCCTCGGGGCTGGCCACACCAATGCCCAGACCCGACCCGCTACCAATATAGCTGGACAGGTCGATCGTCTTCCAGGGCGCATCCAGCGGCTCTGCCCCGCCATAGCGGTGGTAGATGCAGGGCCTGTCCTCGTCCAGCACCCAGAACGACTGGCTGAACGAGCTGAACAGCAGCGAATAATAGGTATTGATCAGCGTCTGGCGCTGATCCGAATCGAAACGGCGGGGGAAGATGCGTACCGAGAAGTCCTTGTAGTTGATCATCCCCACCTGATCGCGCAGCCCCAGCGCCACCAGATTGGTCTGCGGCACGAAGAAGATCTGGAAGACCGGCGACGGCAGCTCGACCCGGCGCCGCTCGCGCGTCCTCAGGTTCATGAACTCGATGGCCGACACCTCGGGCGAACCCACCGCCAGCATGGCATCGTCACGCGCCAGCTCCATCACATGGGGACGCATCGAGAAGTTCAGCGTCTCGACGTGCTCTCCGCTGACGATGTCCGTCACGCTGATGAAATTGCTGAAGCGGTCAGCCACGAACACATAGCGCGTCGGTGCGTAGATGGACTTCACCACGCGCTTCATGGCCTCATGCTGATCATCAGGCCCCTTCGACATCGGACCGGACGGCATGACCCCGGAAGGAGCGGCAGCTGGCTGCGCGCCCTCCTGGGCGGCGCCAGTTGGCGAAGGATGGTCTCCCGGCGTGGCCGATTCATGGCCCACACCGGCTTCCTGGGCCCAGGCAGCCAGCTGCGCTGCCAGCCCCAGTGATACCCCTGCCCCCGCCTGAATGAACTGTCGCCGCTTCATGTCACTACCGTCCGGAAAGATGGCCGTCAGTGGCCTTCAAGTCAGAGACCCAGAAAGCCCTGATCAGTGGGCCTTGTGGGAATGATCGCCGTGCTTGCCGTGATGAGCACCACCGTGCTTGCCATGATGAGCACCATGCCCATCATGCTTGATGCCGGCATCCTTCATCACTTCCTTCACCGACTTCACCACGGCCTCGCAGCTGGCCTGGGTGCCGTCGTCGAAGAACACCGTCATGGTGTGCTTGCTACCCACCTTCGGCTTGTTGGCGACGTCGAACAGCATCACGTGGTCGCCGCCCTTCTTGAACACCCGCTCGCCTTCCTTCAGCGTCAGGTCCTTCAGCGGGCCCATCTCCATCACGCCATTCTGCATGACCATCTCATGCAGTTCCACCCGTGCACTGACCCCCGGAACCTCGGCACGCACCAGCTTCACCGGAGCGCCCGTGTGATGGAAGTGCGCGAAGGCACCCGTCATGTCCTTGCCGGACACCACTTCCTGGATCACGCAATTCGTCAGCTTGGTGTGCGTGGCCGTCTCAGCTGCGCCAGCCTGACCGGAAATCAGCAGAGCCGGAGCTGCCAGCAGGGCTGCCATCGAAAGAACCGTCGACTTCTTCATGGTGAAACTCCTTCGGGGAATGAATGGGGCGGATGGATGCCGCCACCAGGGAAAACAGGGACAGAAACCTCACGGGACGTCCGCGCGGCCACCGGAATACCGCATGACCGCCAGGGACGGCCCGTCAATCACGATCGGAACGCATTGATCCGGCGAACAGTCACCTCAGACGGATGCCTGGACACGAACACGGGCCGAGCCAAGGCCGGATGCGGAAGCCGATGTCTCACCAGCCGGCACCGCACTCGCCTCGTCAGCCTTGGCCGGAGCATCACCCTTCGCAGGAGCAGCCCCCTCTGCCGGAGCGTGATTCCCAGCCTTTTCAGCGCCCGCCTTGTCGGCATCAGGCTTCTTCCCGGGGGCCTTGGCCGGTTCACCCAGCACACGGTCCAGTTCCTGGGTCAGCCCCTCGGGGCCCATCTGGTAGTCATAGACGTCCCGCAGCTTCCGGTCAGGGCCGATCAGGTAGATCAGCGCGCTGTGGTAGACCGAATACGGCACGCCAGGTTCCGGGTTTTCCAGCTTCTTGCCGTCCAGCCGGTAGCCAAACGTTGCGCCCAGAATGTCGGAGAGCGCCCGGATGTTCTTCATGCTGCCCGTCAGGCCCACAATGCGCTCATCGAAGAAGCGCACGTACTGATCCAGCCGCTCGGGACTGTCATTGACCGGGTCGATCGTCACGAACACCGGCACGATGGCGTCCGGGTTCTTCAGCGCCTGCATCACCTCGCCGAACTCGAACAGCGTGGTCGGGCAGATATCGGGGCATGAGCTGTAACCGATTGCCAGAAGCAAGTACTTGCCCGGGAAGGCATCCTGCGTCACCTTGCCCTTCACATGCTCCAGGTCGAAATGAATGGCGCGCCCCACCTCGGGCTGCCCAGCAGGCTCCACAACCGGCCCAGCCCCTGGCTGACCAGCCTGGACTGCGCCGCTGCCTCCTTCCTGCGCCACGCCGTTTCCGGCCGCTACCAGCAGCCCGATACTGGCTGCCACTGCCCACCGCTTCAACATGACCATCTTCTCCTGAAATCTGTTCTTTTCCGACAAAACGGCCGAAGACAGAAAAATGCTGCCATCGGCCGTCAATGATACGACGCGGGTGCGTGCGCCTTCGGAATGATCGATTCTCCGTTGTGGTCTCTGTCTGCCCTGAACAGGCATTTTTACTGAAAACCACCAGAAAATGATTTCCAGACGCCTGATCGGAAAAACGTCTCCCCCGGGCAACAGGAAACGGCCCACCCGAAGAACAGGCCGTTTCCGTCAACGCTCAACCGATTACTTCTTCTCTTCCTTGAACTCGGTCGGCGCCTTCAGCTGCTCCATCAGGTCGTTGTCCCACTTGCCGTCGACCTTGATCTGGGCCAGAGCACCGAGGTTCACGGCCTCGATCAGGTTGTGGTTCAGATACACATACACGCCAGGTTGCTTGAACGTGTACATCGCCGCCCCCGTGGAACCCGCGGCGATGGCCCAGGTCTCCAAGTTCTGTGCCGGGGTGTCGGCCAGGTTGCCACGCTCCCAGACATAATCGCCATGACCACCGATCAGGTGCGGGTAGCTGAAGCGGTTGGCCTGCGAGTGGTAGATCATCACCGTCTCGCCCACCTTGGCCGTCAGCGCGTTCTCGCCCGTGTAGGCGCCCTTGCGCTCGCCGAACACGATGTGCGTCGGGATCAGCTTGTCCATGACCTCGCGGTCATCCGCCATGGACTCGGCAGCACTTTGATAGCGCTTGAAGTTGCCGTTCTCATCCTTGGGCAGGTAGAAGTCCTGCTCGCCGATGTAGTAGGCACGGTCGTAGTGCAGCTTCTTGCCGTTCTTGTCATGCAGGCCTTCCTTCGGCAGCACCGTGATGGCGCCGTTCATGCCGTGCACCACGTGCCACGGAATCATCGCGCCGCCAGGAGCGCAGTGATACACGAAGGTACCCGGCTTGGTGGCCTTCCAGCGGATCACCACTTCCTGGCCAGGCTGAACGTGGGTCAGCTCGCCAGCGCCCAGAGCGCCGGTGGAAGCGTGGAAGTCGATGTTGTGCACCAGCTCGTTCTTTGCCAGGTTCTTCAACGTCAGCTCGACGTAGTCACCCTCGTGAACGATGATCATCGGGCCAGGGACCGAACCGTTGAACGTGAACGCCCACATGAAGACGCCCGGCTCAACCTCGATTTCCTTCTCTTCGATGAACATCTCGACCTGCACCACGCGCGGCGCCTTGGGCGGCGTCAGGCTGTGCTCAGGAACGAACGGAGGCTTGACCAGCTTTTGCTTCACGCGCTGCAGCTTCGCAATGCTGGCAGGCGCCTTGATGACATCGTAACCCGGCAGCCCGCCGGTGGTGGAGACAGCGGGATCGGCAGCGAAAGCCGCAGTCCCCACGAGGCAGGAACTCACTGCCGAGCAGATAAGCGCCTTGCGCATGACAGAAGCGATCATGGGAGATACCTCTCGATCGAAAAATGGTGCTGATTGAACGAAGTCAGACGTGCACAACAACCGTCTACATCTGGAATACAACGAGGATCAATCTATAGGATCGAACTCCCCCATCATTTGATGCCTATCAACTTTTCGACACAACCCGAAGAAAGTTTGATTCATGTCAAATGAGAGCAATTCTTTTTTGACGAACAACCTGCCAAAAACACTCGGACACTCGCCAAGATCCTTGCTGCAAGCCGTTCTCCAGCCGATATGCAAAAAAGCAACACCCCTGCCAGGCACCTTGCAAACACCAGAAGAACCCCTGCCGTCAGACCCGTACATCAGCGTTCATGAACTCGGATTACCCCCTTCCCTTGACAACCGAGGTATACTGAAAGGTCTGGGGCCGACCTGGTTTCGACGGGGGTAGTGAAGCGGCTCAGGGCGTGTCGAGGGTCCGTTACCTCGTTAATCCACCGGAAAACCAATAAACGCCAACGACGAGCGTTTCGCACTGGCCGCTTAAGGCCTAGCCGCTGCACCGGGTTGTCGGTAGCCCGGGCCCCGCAAGGGGCAGCAGTGTCATTCTTACCGAATCGTCCCTGGCCGGGCCACCTGGTCAGGGCCTAAAACTCAGGTGGCTGGTTGCTGGTTGAGCCTGTGCGTCGGCGTAACGGCAACGAGATCTCAATGACGTCACTACACACGTAGAACTGGTCGCAGAAGACTCTCGGACGCGGGTTCGATTCCCGCCGGCTCCACCAGCATCCCAAGCCCGATCGCTCATCCCGGTCGGGCTTTTTTCTTGGGTAGCCCCCTTGCGTACGTCCAGACCGAGGGGCGTTGTCTGGACATTGGCCGGACAACCATAATCTCAGGATGCCGAAGGCCCCTTTCCTGGAGCTGCGATGAGTACCCTCAACGTTCCCAAGACCGAACGCATCGATGTTCGTGCCAGCACACCCGTCAAGCAGCTGCTGCAGGAAGCTGCCCGTGCCAGCCACAAGAACGTCAGCGAGTTCCTGCTCGACGCCGGCATCACGGCAGCCGCCCAGACCCTGGCAGACCGTCGCCATTTCACCCTGGACGAGCCCCAATGGCAGGCATTCCAGGCAGCACTGGATCGCCCCACCCAAAGCAAGCCCCGACTGAAGCAACTGCTGCAGGAACCAAGGGTGCTGGGGTGAGCCATCCATACGCCCCAGTCCGGAAACTGCTTCCCGCCGACCAGGTTGGCACCTTCGACTGCGGCTCCCCGCCGCTCAACCTGTTCCTGCAACGCTACGCGCTCGTCAACCAGAAGGCCAACAGCGCCCAGACCTATGTCTGCTGTCAGGCGGACATGGTCGTTGGCTTTTACAGCCTTGCGGTGGGTAGCGTCGCCCTTGAGGATGCTCCCCGCAGAGTGACCAAAGGACTGGCTCGCCACCCAGTACCCGTCATGATCCTCACCCGGCTGGCCGTGGACATGACGCATCAGCGCAAGGGCCGTAGACAGGCGCTGTTGAACGGCGTCCTACGGCGGACCGAACAACCCGCTGCCTGCTGGTTCACGCTGAAGACGATTTGAAGGAGATCTAGCGTGAATCATGGGACTTCAAAAATGACCCGGAAGTACGCCTGCTACAAATGTACTCAAGGCGTACATCGAACACATCGCACATGACACACTCACCAACATAAAAATTTCATGGACTATTTTGTTATAAATCTATTTTTCAAAAAAGCCCACTCCATTCCCGGGTGATACAACTAAAGACTTGTAATTTCTCAGACCAGAACTCGGAACAACTTCTTCAAGTAGACGCTAGCACCATCCTCCATGAACAAAACGTTTCGACTTTCCAGATCGGCCTTCCTTGTCGGATCGCCAACGTTGAGAAGATCGGAGAAATTGGTTGGCGAAAGAATAAAGGCGTTCAAGACAAGTGATGCTTCGCCCGTCTTAGCCTGCGTCGCCAGCGTTGCTTCCAGGGTCTTCACTTCCTTGTGCAGACCCAACTTGGGGTGCGACAGGTCGAGATTGCGCATCCCCTTCGGGTCGACAAAGGTCAGCCACTGCTTGCCGCTGGCATCGTCCACCAGCCAGAGCAGAAAATCCGGATAGAAGTTGCCGGCCAAAGCAAAGCCTAGGCCTTTCTCTTCCCGATCCGCATTGCGCAGCAGGTACAGACTGCGCGGGCCAATCGCTTCTTTACCCTCGTCCGAGTTGTAGAACGCCTCCAAATCGCGGACAAACTCCCATTCGCTCGGCGCATCAAAGGCCAGCGGACGCAGCCTCAATGGCACCGCATCCTTGTCCTCCAATGCCATAAGTGGGTAGTACAAGTGGCGGTCGAAGCTGATAGCGACCATGTGTGGTGCGTTCCATTTGCTGGCCTCTCCGATCTTGCCGTCCGCCACTAGCTTCTTCAGCACTTCCAGCTTTGCCTGATACTCCAGACCGTCGTCGCAGTTCTCGATCTCGAACTGGTACAGCTTGAGCATCGATCCGTGATCTTCATCAATGTGAGTGACGGCGTAGAACTGGCCTTCGTAGCCTGTCTTCAGGGCCTTGTAGAAGCGGTCGGTGTAGTCCGTCAGCAGTCGAAGCAGGATGTCTTCCTGCTTACGAATGTCGGCGAAGATCGTCACGTTCAGTTCCGCCGCCGGGATGAACAGCGTGTACCAATCTTGCGTACCTGCACAGAAGTCGATCAGCTTCTGCCGATCCAACCGTAGGTTGCTCCAGCTGCGCTGCAACTTGTAATCCTGCAACGCCAGATAGATGCGGTCCCAATTGAAAGCCGGGAACAGCGTCTGATTCAGCTTGCCCTTGTTGCGGGCTTCCGTCGTGGGGGTTGTGCCCTTGTCCTTGCTGGACAGCGCTTCGACACGCGGGTACAAATCAAGCACCACATGAGGAGGCTTGATCTTGCCCTGGAACTGCGTGGGTATTTCGTACAGCCAAGGAAAGTGCGTGCGCTTGAACCCCTGTTTTTGGTTATCCTTGTAGCCGTCCTTCAGCGCCAAAGTCTTGAGTTTGCCTTTGGGCAGGTTGGCCCGCGTTGGGAAGTCCAGCTCCAGCACTTCGTCACTGGGCGTGATGCCTTCCTCCCGCAGGTAGTCTTTGAACGCGGCCATGTAGCTCGCGCACACGCCGAAAATGTTCAGTGCCTCCAGCTTGTCCAGATGCACGCCCTTGGGTCTGTCCTGCGGCAAGGTGCGCTTGAGTGAGAAGCCCTTGCCCTTGAGGCGGACCCCGCGTCCAAACAACTGGATGATCTGCGAGCCTTCACCCTGGCCCATGTTCAGCAGACCCATCGTGGACACGCGCCAACTACTCCAGCCTTCCGTGAATTTGCGCGAGCCGATCAGCACGTTGAGGCGGCTGTCCTTGTTGTTCAGCGTGCCGAACAGCGCGCCGCCGAAGTCGTCGCGTTCGCTGTCGAAGGCCTCCAGGTCTTCCGCCATCCCGAAGAAGCCTGCGTCGTCGCCGATGTTGATGAGGCCGAAGGGATCGGCATCACCCACGCGCAAGGCCAGTTCGCCTTTGCTGCTTTTGATGTTGACCAGCTTCAGCCGTTGCTTGGCGGAGGCATTGAACACCCGTAGCAAGATGTCGGCGTATAGCTCGTCCACACGACCGCTGAAGCCCATCAAGGGGGTGAAACGCCCGCTGAAGATATTGTTGCCCTTGCCGTCCAGAATCTGCGCCTTGTCCGCAATCAGGTCGGTCAGCCAAGTCTTGATCTGCTCGTCACTGTTCAGAAAGTCGGCCAGGAAGTTCACTACTTCCAGAATGTCCGACCCCTCGCCCGACACCGTGTTGCCCACGAACACCCACAGCGGCTTCTCGATGTTGAAGTTGGTGAGCTTGTCGCGGTGCGTGCTCCACAGCCAGAGTTGCTGGTAGTAGGCGAGCAGGCACGCGGTGAAATACCTGCGAGCGTTGTCTGCCTGCTCGTAGGCCTCGCCATTCATGTTGAGGATCAGCGACTCCTTGCCATAGCCGTCCTCATAGAAGAATTTGTACGAGTAGTCGAACAGGATGCACTTGGCGTAAATCTCGCGGGTAGCGGTGATGCGCGCGCGGCGCTTGTCCTCTGCCGACAGTGCCAGCTGCGCCTTCTGCTCTTCGTCCAGACTGCGCAGGCTGGTGGTATTGAACAGCATCTTGGCGCGCTTCTTCTGGATGTCTTCCTCCGCCGCCGCCACGGTCATGCCCTTGGCTACCGCCTGCCCGAAGGTGGCCGAGTATTCGAAGGCAAAACCGCCTCGCACCAGCGCATCGCGCCGCGCCATCCACGCGCCCGCCGCCGTGCCCGTACCACGGTGGCCTTCGTCCACCAGCACCAGGTTGTTGCCCTCGAAGGCATCCACGGCGACGGTCTTGTCGCCCATCTCATCGCCCAGCTTGTTGATGTCGATAATTTCGATGGTGCCGCGCGCGGGTGACTGGGCCTTGTTGAAGAACTGCGAGAACCCGAAGCCGGACAGGTGCAGCTCCTCCAGATGCTGACGGCTCAACCCTTCGTTGGGCGTGAGCAGAATGATCTTGCTCGGGTAGTGATCGCTGCGCCCCGCCTGGAAGTAGTGCAGGTACTGGCGGATGTTGACGTGCAGCAGCAGGGTCTTGCCGCTGCCGGTGGCATTCCAGAAGGCGATCTTGTTCAGATCGTCCGCTTCGAAATCGCGGAACGGTTCCGCGCCCGTCTCGGCGCGGTAGCGCGTCATTTCCTCGTTCAGGCCATCGAGCAAGTCCTGACGGTGGTTGAAGTACCAGTCCAGATACAGCTCGGTGAACAGCAGCGAGAGGTACTGGAAGTACTTCATCTGCAGTTCGTGGCCTTCCAGCTTGTTGCGCTGGGCGGTGACGGCCTGCCAGTGGGCGACGACGTTCAAGTCGTAGCGTCGCAGGTCGGACTCGGGCACCTTGTTGGGATCGAACAAGCCTCGAATCAGTTCGTGGAAGAACTTGGTCTGGCCGTCCTCGTCGATGCCCTCAAAGTGGTCATCGCCCAAGCGCATCTTGAGTGCAGCCAGCGTGCCGCCCTGAAAGAAACCTAGCACCCAGCGATTGAGCACCAGTTCCTGATGGAAGCTGCGCTTCTTGCCGCCGCGAGTGGAACCGGCAGCGCCGCTTGCGCCCGAACCGGCGACAGGGGTCTTACGTGGCCGTGCCATCAGATATCCTCCACGGAGAACATGCGCTCCAAAAACTCCGGCTCGATTTGGCGCAGCTTGAGCACGCGGGTGGCACCGCCTTCTTCGGCCGTCTGCGTCAGCACGGTTGGGATGTTGTGGTCGCCGTTGATGTAGACCACGTCAAACTCGTTATCCGCCGGGTTGATGGCCAGCTTGTCGCAGAGCTTGCTGATGCCTTCGTAGTCCAGAACATCACAGTCGCGCCATAGCACGAGGCAGGTCTCATTACTGGGCAGGGTTCCAGTGACGGTGACGAAGCCGCGCTGCGGCTGGGCGTCGATGTGCTTGACGCGCAGGCCGATCAGGTAATTGAAGGTTTCGACCAGATCGATTTTTCGTCTCTCGGACGCGCCTGCCGAATCCATTGCGATATTGAGACAGTAGTCAAACGGTTTTCTGAAATCCTCCACCGACAGCAGCGAACCACGACTTTCCACATCAAGCATGTAGCGAAGCAGGTAGTCGTCCTTGGCCTGCTGCGGCAGGGTGTCAAACAAGTCGCCTGAGCCTGCAGGTTTGCGCAGTTGCAAGTTATTCAGGGTGTCTTCGTAGCTTTCGAGCTTTATTGCTTTGAAGCAATGCGAAATTCCTACATCTGACGATGTCGGCCTACCACCAGCCCAACCAGATGAAAAGACGACCTTCTGAATTCTTGGTTTGAGAACGGTCTCGAAATACTCACCTTGCTCGACTAGAACGTACTTGCGCAACGCATTGTCCTGGCGATTTAGAGAAATTGTTGCATGTGCAGTTGTTCCTGAGCCTGCAAAGTAATCGAGAACAGTAAAGCTCGCCTTTCCAAATGACTGCATCCAAAAAGACTTCTCAAGGGTTTTGACCGACTTCGGGTAGTCAAAAACCCCACCGAGCCCGAGACTATCCAAGACATTAGTTCCATTAGTGCCCGCATTAAAGTCTGCACCAATCCAATTACTGAATAGCGTCTCCCGCTTGCCCTGATGATCAATCAGCTGTTTCACAGCACCACGGTCAGTAAGGATCAACTCACCGTTTTCTGCACGTATCTTGCCGGTTTCGTAGGATGACCGCCAAACGCGCTCCTCACCCGTGGTATTGATTGGATAGATTCTTTGTAATCCTTCCGCCGTCGGCCCGGTTGGATAATCGGTTCCAAGTGGGGGCGGCGGCTCTGCTCCTACAACCTTCTTGGTAGATGGATCAACGAGAAGAGCGTAGAAGCTACGCCAACGACCAACTCCCCCGCCATGCGGCGCGCGGTAGTTGTTGTCAGCGGTTCCACTCCGCATGAACTGCCTGTCCTCGGTCTCGTCCTCCTTCGGAAAACCAAGGTATTGCGGAGCATCTTTTGGAGAGGCGACTATGTAGTATTCGTGCGTCCGTGACAGTCTTCCACCCGATCCTTGTGGGTGGTGATTGATCACGATGGTCGAGACATCGCACTCAGTGAAATGCCCCTTCAAGCAGTGAAAGGCATTGTTGTATTCGTAATCATCAATAGCGAATCCGAACGAATAAACTTCTCCGAAAAGATCGCGAGTGAATGGCAACGTGTTGGAAATCAAAGCCAACCAGCTTGAATGCTCGAACTGGTTCTTATACGCGATCTTCGAATGGACGGTGTTGTAGGGTGGATCAACATAGATGAAATCTATGCTCGCCCGGTAACGATACTTCACTAAATTTAGCGCCTGAAAGTTATCCCCATTGATGACGACGCCGCCAAGACCTGTTTCTATATCGTCGATATTTGCCAAAAGGCAATACTTAAAGTTGTCATTGAATAGTGACGTATCCACCATCCGATACTGCGCAGCCTTCAAATCCTCCACCGTCCCAGACGCATCACCATCCCACACACCCAATTGCCTCCACTGCGCCCATTGCCTTTCGTTAGCCGCTATCTCTGGGTATAAATCCTCTGGCACCCGGTCCAGCGTGATGCAGTAGTGACTGGAGACAACAAACTTCTTCTTCAGCCACAGCTTCTTCTGGAAGTCTTCCAACTGGGCCAAGAAAGTGATCAGCTCCAGCGCGATGCTGCGCAGGCACTGGATCATCCGAAGGTTCTTCTCGATGTCCGCGAACGCGCCCGCGTTCTGCACATCATCCAGGTGCAGCACTTCGTTCTTGATGTAGAAGTCCAGCTCGCGCCGGAGGAAACCACCCAGATCCTTGTGAATGAAGTAGTCCGCCGTGTTCTTGGCGGTGTAGTCACTCAAGTGCTTTTCCAGCAGGGTGCGCTGGGGATTCTTCTCGGTAGGTGCACGGTTGCCCAGGGCCAGCCAGCGGGCCTTGACGGAGGCATCCGCCAGCACGGTCTCTACGGCCTTGGTGACCAGCGTCTCCTGCTTGGTGCCTTTGGGCTGGGCGGCATACTCGAAGCGGATGATCAGATCCTGGTTGCCTTCATTGCCCGAAACTTCCTCCACAGGCACCAGATCTTCTTCGTACTCGTCGCCGTTTTCATCTAGTCGGGTGACTGTTTTCGCCACCAAGAGGGCAAAGCGACGCTCCTTGTCGTTGTCCTTGCGGTTGTCCTTGGCGGTGTCGGCGGCGGCGAGGCGGAAATGCACCCTGCGACCGTCTTCGAGCTTGAAGCTGTAGTTGCTGAAGTTCTCGCCACTCTTGGTGTAGTACTGATCCTTGTTGGCCCAGTGCAGCATCACCTCTTCGCCCGCGTAAGGGATGGCGTAGGTGTCGCCCTTGTAGCGGCGCTGGCTGATGAAGTCGCCTTGCTCGTAGTAGCGGGAGAAAAAGGCCAGCAGGTGGGAGAATACGGCGTTTTCGTGCTCGCTGGCACTGGCGCTGTACTGCGCCAGCTTCTGGCGGAGTTCCTGCACCTTAGGCACCGTGTCCGGGTTGATACCATCGGCTTGGTACTGGGCTTCCTTTTCCTTTAGCTCGCGGGCGACGTGCTCACGCTGGGCATCATTTCCGGTGCTGAGCGCAGCCTGCACTTTTTCTGCCAGCCGGTTCTGCAGGTAGTCGTTGATCTCACCCGCGCGGGCGTTCAGGATTCGGTAGATGCCAAAGTCCAGTTCCGGGCGATCGATCTGGAAGATCTCTCGCAACTTGGCGACGAGCTGCTGGAATTTTGGATTCTGTTTAGTGGTCATGGACTGCCCTAATCTCGGGGTATCTGATTACTCGGTTACGTGACCTGCCAGCGGATGCTGAAGATAATCTTGTTGCTTGTTTTCTCTTCAAGACGCTGCTGGAGCGAGGCAATAAGTTCATCGCGCTTGGCGATAATCTCATCTTCAACAGCGAAAATATCCTGCCGCAGATGTCGTTGCTTACGCTCCAGATCAGCCAGTTCGCGTTGGATGCTGTTTTGCTCCTGCAAGGTGGCCGTCTTGCGGGCATCGCGCTTCAACTGAGCAATGTGCGCCTTGGCGTTCTTCAGTGCTTCCTCTGCGGCCAGCAGCTTGTCGTCGGCCCAGCGTTCCAGCTTGTCGCGCTCTTCATTGAACAGGCGCTGGTTGGCTTCTAGAACTTGGGCAACGGTGGAGGCGACCGCACGCTGGCTGTTGACCAGCAGTGCCTCGGGTACGGTAGTGCTCAAAGGTGTGGGTTTGCCTGCTGCTGGAATGGTCATCAGCCTTTCGCAGGTTTCCTGATCGAGCACCTGACCATCGTCGGTGAGGCCGGAGAACAGCAGCGCCTCAGTGGTCTCGAAGGCGGTGACTTCCAGCCGGACCAGCGTCAGCCAGCCGGACATACCGCGCAGTCTCTCGATAACGGAGACGCGCGCGCCGTGTTTGCCATAGTCGAGCTTCAATGTGGCGACGGGCGTGGCCGCGTTCAGACTGGCATCAATGCTCCATTCCCCCAGCGGGTGGCTGAGGCGGTAGGCGTGCGCCAGCATGTCCGGCTGCGCCGCACCACGAATGAGCTGATAGCGACCTGTGGCGATTCCAGTTGGCGGCGTGCTCAGAGAAAACGCGTAGGACTGCTCGTCGAAGCGCGCGCAGCCGTCCAATGCAAAGCAGGTGACACCCCAGAACCAGCGCCCCAGCTTGTCGAGCCGCGCTTCGGCGTCTTGAAGACGCAGTTTGAGACGGTCGTGAACGTCCTCATCGAAGTTCTCCAGCAATTGGGACTGGGTGTCTTTGATGCGGTTGGCGATAACTTCTTCCAGCTCGGCTTGCAGGGCGTTGAAGGCGGCTTCGATCTGCTCGGGCTGGCGACAGGTGTCATAGATCTGGAGGATGCGTTTCTCGAAGTCGAGACCGCCTTCAATGCGACCCAGCACTTCATCGCTTGCACCGAACACACCGGAGAACAGTTTGAATTTTTCGGTGAGCAGTTCGAGCACGCGCTGATCAGCCTGGTTGCGGGTGTTGAGGAAGTTGATGACCACCACATCGAAACGCTGGCCATAGCGGTGGCAGCGGCCAATGCGCTGTTCGACTCGCTGCGGGTTCCACGGCAGGTCGTAATTGATGATCAGCGCGCAGAACTGCAGGTTGACACCTTCGGCAGCCGCTTCGGTGGCGATCATGATTTCCGCACCGGCACCGTCGTCCTTGCGGAAGTGGTCGATCAGCGCGGTTCGTCGATCTACCTGCGGCGAGCCGGTGACTCGATCCGTGCCTTTGTACTCTTCGAGCCAGCGCTGGTAGATGGCGGTAGAGTCCTCGTGGGTGTTCGTGCCGCTGAACAGCACCAATTTGCCCGCGTGGCCGTTGGCAGAGAGGAAGCGGTGCAGATACTCCTGAGTGCGCTTGGATTCCGTGAAGATGATGGCCTTACATGGCGCGCGCAGCTCGGCCATCTTGCCGAAACCCAGTTCGAGCGCCTTGAGTAAAGCCTGTGCCTTGGTGTCGGTCTGCAGCGCTTGGGCAGTCTTAATGAAGGCAGTCAACTCGTCGACTTCGGCAGCGATAGCGGCGCGGACGGCCTGGGCATCTTTTGCAGCGCCCGGTTTGCCGTTTTCGGCTGCCGCCAGCGTGGAGGCTTCATCGTTTTCTTCTTTCTCGCTGGTTTCCTCTTCCAGATAGTCCTGCTCCAGATCGTCCTCGGCAATGAGCTGTTCGACCAGTTGGCTGCCGTCGTCTTCCGTTTTGCCTGCCGTGAGCAGGCCTTGCAGGCGCTCGCGGATGGTGACCAACGTGGCAGCGACGGCGTGCGAACTGGAGGCAAGCAGCTTGCGCAGGATCAGTGCCGTGAGGTGGCGCTGCTGCTTGGGCAGGGCGTAGGAGTCTTCCTTTTGCAGAAAGGCCGAGATGCGCTCGTATAGCGCCTGCTCGTCGTCAGTCGGGTTGAACGGTTGGGTGAGGGCCTTGCGCTCGGTGTACTTGATGTACTCAAGTACGTCACGACGCAGTGTACGTTTGGCGAAGCTGGCGAGGCGCTCGCGCAATTCGTCCAACCCCGCCCCGCTGTTCATGAACTGCTTGCGGAAGGTGGCTTCGTCGCCGAACAGGTGCTCGTCGATGAGTGTGGACAGGCCGTACAGCTCCATCAGCGAGTTCTGCAGCGGCGTGGCGGTGAGCAGGAGTTTCTTGCGGCCTTGCAGCGCGCGCTTGAGCGCCTGCCCGGTACGGTTGCTGGCGCGGTGCGCATTGCGCAGCTTGTGCGCTTCGTCGATGACCACCACATCCCAAGGCACGGAACGCAGCTCGGCTTCCAGCTTGGCGGCGAACTGGTAGGACATGATGACGACCGCCTTGCCAACCAGCCGTTGCAGGGTGGCGAGCACGTCGCCAGCGGACTGCTTGCGCAGAGAAACGGCATCCACCACGGTGGTGGGCACGGCGAACTTGTCGTGCAACTCCTGCGCCCATTGCTTGCGCAGGCTTGCCGGGCAGATGACCAGGAGCCGACGGCGGCGCTCAGCCCAGTACTGGCAAATCACCAGCGCGGCTTCGATGGTCTTGCCCAGCCCCACCTCGTCAGCCAGCAGTACGCCTTCCTGCAACGGGTTCCGAAGGGCGAACAGTGCCGCCTCGATCTGATGCGGGTTCAAATCGACGCCGGCATCGAACAGCGATTGTGATAGGCGATCTACGCCATCGACGGCGTGTCGCCTCGTCAGCTCATGGGCGTAATACTTGGCGTGGTAGGCGGAGATCAATTGGAGCCCCCAACTTTCTTGAACCGCCCGACTATCCGCCCATTGATGTTCATCACCCGGAAGCGCTTTATGCCACCGACCTTGAGCGCCGGTATTCTCTTGACGGCCGCACGTCGGAAAATCGACCACTTCATAACCTTCAGATACTCGGCGACTTCCCTGACTGTCAGGCCTCGACCTTCGTCGGTATTCTTTGGCATAGAGAGGATCGGCCGTGTAACTGGGACTGCACGCTAGGATAGTGCATAATTTTCAAATTGGCGACCCAAAGCGATAAAACTCAGACAGTTTATCTCCTGCCCTGTAAAGGATAAGCTTAAACCATCCAGAACATACTGGCGCAACATGTTGTGCGTGTGATCCACCGAGCATGCTACCAAATCGTCGCCCCTCGCTCAAGGCAAAGACATTGCCGTCTAGCTAAGCAGAAGGACGCAGACTAGGCTGCTTCGCCACCAGCATCCCAAGCCCAACAAATCATCCCGGTCAGTATTTCTGTTACTTCGTCCCTCCCCCCCCTCTTACAATAGAAGAACCAAGACCAACCCCAAGGGCAACAGCAGGAGCCAACCATGTACAAGAAACTTCTGGTCCCCCTGGATGGCAGCGCCACCGCTCAGCTGGCGCTGAAACACGCCGAAGCGCTGGCCAAACTCAGCGGCGCCTCCATCATCCTGCTCTCCATCGTCGAAGAGATGCACTACAGCAACGGCTACGAGCGCCCGAAGGTCTATACCGAGCAGGTGCGGCCGCACTTCCTGGCCACGGCGCGTGGCCTGCTGGAAAAGGCGGCCAAGCCCTTGCGTGATGGCGGCCTGTCGGTCGCCGCGCATGTGGTGGAGAGCGGCAACCAGCGTGTCTCAGAGCTCATCGCCCAGCAGGCCAAGGACGAACATTGCGACCTGATCATCCTGGGCACGCACGGCCGTCGCGGCATCGATCGGCTGCTGCTGGGCAGCGATGCCGAGCAGGTGGCCCGCATCGCGCCGGTGCCGGTCATGCTGGTGCGCACGGACGGCAAGGAGGCCTGATTTTCAGGGGCGCTGGTTATAGTCCAGCGCAATGTCCAGCCACCCGTCAAATACGGGCTCGGTCAGTGCATCGGCCCGTACCGTGATCCAGCCGGTGGTCTTTTGCTGCTGCTTCCGGTTGCCGATGCGGGCCGGTTGTGCCGTGTCTCCGGCCTCGGCCAGCAACCGTTCCTCGTCTTCGGGCGGGCAACGCACCATCATGTCGCCGCTGCGGCTGGCAAAGGCCACAATGTGGCCGTCCACCATGAAGGACAGGCCACCAAACATCTTCACTTCGCGCAGGCTGGGAATGCCCGCCAGCCGCTCGCGGATCCGCTGTGCCAAGGTTTCATCGTATGCCATGCGGCCCAGCATACCAGAGCGGCCAACCCGCCTGCCCCCAGCCTCTCACATCTTTCACAAAAGCTGCCGCGCCGGGTCTTTCCCCACCCAGCCCCTTTCCGGCCCCCTCAGTCATACCCCATCACCGCCGGCAGCCACAACGACAGTGCCGGCACGTAGGCAATCAGCAGCAGCGCCAGGATGCTGACCAGCGTGAAGGGCACGACCTTGACCACGATCTGCTCCACCGTCATGCCGCTGATGCCGGAGGCAACGAACAGGTTCTCGCCCAGCGGCGGCGTCTGAAAGCCGATGGACAGCGCACAGATGACCACGATGCCCACGTGGGTGGGATCGGCGCCCAGCATGTACATGATCGGCATCAGCACCGGCACCAGGATCATGATGGCCGCGAGCGTTTCCATGAACATGCCCACGAAGAGCAGCAGCACGATCAGGAAGAGCCACACCACGTCCAGGCTGTCGGTCATGCCCAGCAGCTGCGTCGCCAGTTGCGCGGGGATCTCCTCTTCCACCAGCACCCGGCCGAACACCGTGGCCGCAAACAGGATCAGCAGCACCCGCCCGGTGATCCAGGTGGTGGCCAGCAGGGCTTCCCGCGCCTTGGCCCAGGTGATCTCCCGGTGCAGCACCACGCCCACCAGCAATGTGTAGGCAATGGCCACCACGGCCGATTCCGTGGGTGTGAACAGCCCGGAATAGATGCCCCCCAGGATGATGAAGGGCGCCACCAGCGACCACACACCATGGCGCAGCGCCTCGACGATGGCGCGGCCGCTCCAGGTGTCGGTCAGCCCCCGATAGCCGCGTCGGCGCGAGATCAGATAGTTCACCAGGATCAGTGCCAGCGCCATCACCAGGCCCGGCACGGCCCCCGCCATGAACAGCTTCGGAATCGACAGACTGGCGAATTCGCCGTGCCGCGCCACGGCGGCCGACGGTATCTGCAGGCCCATGGCCGCCACGCCAAAGATCACCATCGGAATGGAGGGCGGAATGATGATGCCGATGCCGCCGGATGCTGCCGTGACGGCGCCTGCATAGGCCTTGTCATAGCCGCGTCGCGTCATGGCCGGCACCATCAGCATGCCCACGGCCGCCGTGGTGGCCGGACCGGAGCCGGAGATGGCACCAAAGAACACGCAGGCCAGTACCGTGGCCATGCCCAGCCCGCCCGTCACCGGCCCGGCCAGCGCCTCGGCGATGTCCACCAGCCGGCGCGAGATGCCGGCCGCCTCCATCAGCGCGCCGGCCAGCACGAAGGCCGGCAGCGCCATGAGCGGAAAGGAGCCCACCGAGGTGTAGGCGATCTGCACCATGCGCACCGGATCAATATCCAGCACCCAGAAGCAGGCCAGCGCCGACACGGCCAACGAGACGGTGATGGGAGCACCGATGAGCAGCAGCACCAGGAAGGATCCGAAAAGGATCGCCACGATGGGGTATTCCATGCCCTATTCCTCGTGGTGCTGATGGGCCAGCCGCTCGATCTCGGCCTGCTCGGGGTCCTTCAGCGCCTCCCCCTTGATCAGCACGCGATAGTCGTTGGCCAGGATGCGTACCGACATCAGCACGAAGGCCACCGGCAGCACCAGATAGAAGTATTTCATCGGCAGGCCCAGCGTCTGCGAACTCCAGAAACGGTTCATCCGGAAGAAGATGAAGTCGATACTGAGCCACGCAAAGTACAGGTTGAATGTCACCCAGATGAGATCGGCCAGCCCTTCGGACACCTTCTTGACGATGGGCGGAAAGAACGTGAACTGGAAGGTGACGCGGTTGTGGGCCGATAGCCTGGCCGCCACCACGGCCCCAAAGTACGCAAACCACACGAACATGTGCGTGGCCAGTTCATCCGCCCACAGGATGGTGTAATGGAACAGCTGCCGGCTGACGATCTGCGCAAACATCAGCGACACGAAGCCCACCAGCAGACAGGCGCAGACGAATTCCTCAACGTGATCCAGCCAGGACCAGCGGCGCTTCGGACGGGGCTTCTTCTGTGCTTCGGCCATGGCGTTTCCCGTCACAGGACTGGCGGCAGGCACGATCGCCAATCAGCGCCCCAGGGCGCGCTGGGTGGCATCGATCTTCTCCTTGCCGCCCACCGTGTCGTAGAAGCGGGGCCAGACACGCTCCATGGCCACCTTTGCCCAGGCCTCTTCGCCCCCGGCGGGTTCGACGATCTCCATGCCCTTGGCCTGCAGCTGCTGTCTGACCTCACGCTCGGTCCGCTGCAGATAGTCATAGCTGTGCGCCGTGGCTTCCCGCCCCGCCGCCAGGATGGCATCCTGCATCGCAGGCGTCTGACGCTGGAAGACCTCCTCGCTGATCACCAGCGGTTCCAGCGAGAACAGGTAGCGGATGGGGGTGATGTACTTCTGCACCTCGTCGAACTTCATCGCCGCCACGGTGATGAACGGATTGTCCTGCCCATCCACCACCTTCTGCTGCAAGGCAGTGAAGGTCTCGGACCATGCCAGCGGCGACGGATTGATGCCCCAGGCCTGATAGGTCTCGATCATCACCTCGTTCTTGGGCACACGGATCACCATGCCGCTCAGGTCTTCCGGATTCGTGACCGGCTTGCGTGAGTTGGTCAGCACCCGGAACCCCGAGAACGCCCAGCCGACGATCCGCACCTGGGCATCACGCACGGTGTTGTCCACCAGTTCGTGTCCAATCTCGCCCTGCACCAGCGTGCGCGCCTCGTCGGCATTGCGCACGATGTAGGGCAGCGTCAGCACGCTCAGCGTGGGCGAGAACGGCGCCAGGTTGTTGATGGCCAGCACCGACATGTCCAGCGTGCCCATGGCCGCCTCGTTGACGGTGTCCTCCTCGCTGCCCAGCTGGCCATTGGGAAACAGCGCCACCCGGTGCACGCCCTGCGTCTTTCGTTCCAGCGACTGCTTGAAGAACGACGCCAGCTCCCACTGGGTACCGCCCTGGGCATCGCCCACGGCCATCTTGAAGGTGGCGGCACAGGCCGTGCCGGAGATGCCCAGCAGAATGGCCACGATCAGCACGATTCCGGCAGATTTCGGTCGCATGGAAGGTCCCTCCCTCGGGTCGGCGCTCTTTCCCGGGCGAGTCTGCCCGGTCTGGATTCGGGAATGTGCCGGCGGTGCACCGGCACGCGTTGCGTCGTCGAAGGACGGGCTACAGCACTTCGTCCTTCAGGTGATACCAGCGGTACAGCGCCCGCTGGCCAAGCCGCCGGAATGGCGCAAACCATTCCGATGTGATGACGCCGGCCACGTTGGGGAAAGGCAGCTGCCCCTGGAAGATGGGCAAGTTCAGCGAGCCTCCGGCGCCGGCGATCCACTGCGCCAGGCGGCGACCGGCCTGGGCAGCGTACATCACGCCATTGCCACCATAGCCAAGCGCGTAATAGATGGCGACGTGGGGGTCGGGCTGCACGATGCGCGGCATCATGTCATGGCTGACATCCACCCAACCCCACCAGGAATAGTCGATGGACACGTCACGCAGGCCCGGAAACTTGCGCGCCATGCCGTCCAGCAGCATCCGCTCGTAGCGCTTGTCGGGCGCACCGCGCCCGGTGATGGCGCTGCGACTGCCGATCTGCAATCGACCATCCGGTGTGAGTCGATAGTAATGGCGCAGCACCCGCGTGTCGGTAATAACCTGATGGGTACGCAGGCCATTGGCCTCGATCTCCTCAGGCGTGAGCCGGCGCGTGACCACCGAGTTGGACAGGATGGGCATGAGGCGGTTGCGCAGGCGGGGATGCAGTGTCTGCGACGTGTAGCCGCCCGTGGCCACGCCCACGGCCCGCGCGCGCACCACGCCACCGGGCGTCTGCAGATGGTGCCAGCCGTCCTTCGTGACCCAGCCCTGCACCGGACTGGCCGGATGCACGGTTGCCCCCAACGCCCTCGCCTTTTCCAGATAGCCGAAGGCCAGCTTGGCCGGATGCACCCCCAGCCCCTCGGGCTCGTGCATGGCGCCGGCCGCCTCGTGGTCGTCGATGTAGTGGCGGCGCAGCGTGTCGGCGTCCAGGATCTGCGCATCGTAATTGAAGACCTCGCGCAGCACCTTTGCCTCCCGTTCCAGCATCGGCATCCGTGCCGCCCGGTGCGCCACGTACAGGTGGCCGCCAGGCTGCACATCACAATCGATGTCGGCAATCAGCCGCTTGAAGTACTCCATGCCATCCAGGCACTCGGCATGCAGCGCCAGCGCCGTGTCCAGCCCCCAGCGTGCGATCCATTGCGAGCGGGTCAGGCGGCCGGAGGCACACTGGGCCTGGCCCCCATTGCGCACGCTGCATCCCCAGCTCACGCGATTGGCTTCCAGCACGGTGGCCCGGATACCGTGATCACGGGCCAGTGCAATGGCGGCCGAGAGACCGGTGAAGCCGGAGCCGATGATGGCCACATCCACCTCGCGGTCACTGTCGATGGGCCCGTCGTCCACGGGCGGCTCACCGGCCGTGTCGATCCAGTAGGTCGGCGCGTAGTCCCGCCCGCATCCGGGCGTGGGCGACAGAAGAGGATCATAGGCCGGATCGTAGCGATCCAGCGCACGGGTGGCTGAAACGTCCTTCGACGGCAAGCGTTGGCGAAGGAATCCCTGGTCGACTGCAATATCCATCATGCAAACCCACAAAAAGGCATCGGGGCGCTGATCGGCTGCAATCACATGGCTGCATGTTCCCTGAATCGACACGCACCATTGCGCGTGCGGACCATCGGAATATCTGCCGATCGGTGCCATGGCCAGAATATAAATGACATGGCACCGATCCTATTTATCGGAAAAATACTATTGAAATAACCAAATCATGAAAAAGCGGAGAGCGCTCACATCCGCATCAGCAATACCACGCCCGTCATGAATGCAGCGACGAACAGCGCCTCGCTCACCAGCAGCACGATGGGCCGCCAGCCCAGCGCGGCGATCTTCCCGAAGGAGGTCTTGAGCCCCAGCGCCGAAATGGAAATGACAAGCGCCCAGGAGGAAGCATCACCGGCCATGTCGTGAACGGAGGCCGGGATCCAGCCCAGGCTGTTGAGCACCATCAGCAGCACGAACATCAGCAGGAAGAAGGGCAGTAGCGGCGGCCGCTTCGCCGGTCGGCTGCCATCCAGTACGGCCGACTGAGCCACGGCCTTGCGAAAGATGAAGGCCAGCATCAGCACCACCGGCACCAGCATGGCCACCCGGAACATCTTGGCCAGCGTGGCGGCCTTGGCGATCTCGGGCGACAGGATGTTGCCCGCGCCCACCACCTGCGTCACGTCATGGATGGCACCGCCCAGGAAGAGGCCTGCCTCGGCCACCGACATGTCCAGCCAGCGCACCCAGAGCGGATACAGCACCATCACCACCGTGGACAGGCTGGCGATGCCGATGGCCGTCATCAGCGTGTTGCGCTCGTTCTCGGCCGTCTGCGGCATGGTGGCGGAAATGGCCATGGTGGCCGAGATGCCGCAGATGCCCGTCCCCCCGCCCGACAGCAGCCCCAGCATGGGCGGCAGGCGCAGCGCGCGCGCCATCAGCACCCCGAAGGACATGGTCAGGATCACGGCCCCCGCCAGGCCCAGGATGCCCCAGAGCCCCAGCGCCGAGACATCGGCCATGACGATTCGGGCGCCCAGCAGCGCCACCCCGATGCGCACCAGCTTCTTGGCCGAAAATTCGATGCCCGGCACGCAACGCGCGTCTTCGGACAGGAAATGGAAGGCGATGCCGATCAGCAGCGCGTAGAGGAACTTCGGGCCGCCGTAGTGCTCGGACACGAAGCTGGCGGCCACGGCAATGACCGTGGCCAGCATGATGCCGGGCAGGTACCTGCCCACGACAGAGGAAGGCGTGGCAGGGTCGAGGCGGGAAGGCATGGCAATAAGCGGTGAGGGAGCGGGATCAAGGACCCCGGCATCATACCCTGCCCGCCTGAGCAACCCCGCCCGACAGAAAAAGCCCCGGACAGAAAAAACCCCCTGATTCCCGCCAGCGCACGAGCCAGGGGAACCAGGAGATGCGTCCGCCCGGCGAGCCCCGGGCGAAAACGGACAACGGACGGCCGATCAGGCGCTCTGCAGCGCCGTCACCGCAATGGCGTTGACGATGTCGGGCGTATCGGCGCCCCGCGACAGGTCGTTGGCCGGACGGCGCAGACCCTGCAGCAGGGGTCCCACCACCATGGCGCCACCGATGCGCTCGGTGATCTTGTAGCCAATGTTGCCGGCATCCAGGTTGGGGAACACCAGCACGTTGGCACGGCCCTTCAGCTTGGAATCCGGGAGCTTGCGGGTGGCGATCGACGGCACCATGGCCGCATCGAACTGCACTTCGCCGTCGAGCTTCAGATCCGGCTCGGCCGCGGCCAGCAGCGCCACGGCGCGCTGGACCTTCTCGACGTCGGGGTGCTTGCCACCGCTGCCGGCGGTGGAGAAGGACAGCATGGCCACACGCGGCTCTTCACCCAGCAGCTGCTGGGCACTGCGACTACCGGCGCGAGCAATGTCCACCAGCTCCTCGGACGTGGGATTGATGACCAGACCGCAGTCGGTGTAGATGAGGCCGCCCTGCATGGGGTGATGGGGCTTGTCCAGCGCCACCAGGAAGAAGCTGGACACCAGGCTGGTGCCCGGTGCCGTGCCGATGAGCTGGATGGCGGTACGGACCACGTCGGCCGTGGTGTGCACGGCGCCGGCCACCGAGCCGTCCACCTTGCCCTCGGCCACCAGCATGTTGGCAAACACCAGGGGCTTCTGGATCTCGGCAGCCGCCTTCTCGGGCGTCATGCCCTTGTGCTGGCGATGCTGGAAGAGACGCTCGGCCAGGGCCGCCGTCTCGGGATCGGTGGCGGGATCGCGGATGGTGAGGCCATCCAGCGACAGCCCTTCGGCGGCCGCACATTGTTCGATGGCCTTGCGGTTGCCCACCAGCGTGATGCGGGCCACGCCGCGCTGCTGCGCCTGCACGCCGGCCCGCAGCACGCGGGGATCGTCGGCTTCACACAGCACGACGTTCCGGTTCAGCGCGCTGGCACGCTGCTGGACGCCCTGCAGCAGGTCCGGGAGGGCGGGATCAGGGATGTAGGTGAGAGTGCTCATGGCAAACGACGGAAAAGGGACAATGGGCAGGATCCTGAATGTGATCCCATGGTACCCCAGCGCCCCCGCCATCGGCGCACCCATCTGCCATGGTGAAAACCCCAACCCGGAAGCCCTCACCCACTCAAGTTCCTAGACGTAATCCCGGTACTTGTCCAGGAAGCGCACCGGCTTCGACAGCGCATCACGCCGGAACGGATCGCCCAGCTCGCGAGTGCACATGATCTCGATGATGCAGGTCTTGCCCTCGTTCATCTGCATGTCGATGGCTTTCTTCAGGCTGGGGCCCACGTCTTCCAGACGGTCCACCACGATGCCCTCGGCCCCCATGGAACGGGCAATGCCGGCAAAGCTCGGGCTGTCCAGCTCACCGGCCACGAAGCGGCGGTTGTAGAAATCCACCTGGTTCTTCTTCTCGGCTCCCCACTGCCGGTTGTGGAACACTACGGCCGTGACCGGGATGCCGTGCCGCACGCAGGTCATGGTCTCGACCATGCTCATGGCCCAGGCGCCATCCCCGGCATAGGACACCGCCGGCCGGTCGGGACGGGCCACCTTGGCGCCGATGATGGTGGGAAAGGCGTAGCCGCAGTTGCCAAAGCTCATCGGCGCGAAGAAGCTGCGCGGCCGCTCGAAGCGCAGGTAGCTGTGCGCCACCGAATTGATGTTGCCGATGTCGGTGGAGAGCATCACGTCCGGCGGAAGCGCCTTTTCCAGCTCGCGCAGCACCTGGCGCGGATGCAGGTACTGGCCGCCGCTGAAAGGCGTCTCGCCCTTCTGCTCCTCGATCATTTCCAGACTGTACGGATCGGTCTCGTGCGTCCATGCATCCAGCTCCTGCTCCCAGGCGGCCTTCTCGGCCTGGATCTTCGCGGCCCGCTCGGCCTTCGTGGCGTCCGACACCAGCGTGCGGCCCTGCAACCGCTCAAGCAGCGCTTCGGCCGCCGCCTTCGCATCGCCGCAGATGCCCACCGAGATCTTCTTCACCAGCCCCAGCATCTTGTTGTCGGCATCCACCTGGATGATCTGCGCCGCTTTCGGCCAGTAATCCATGCCATGCTGGGGCAGTGTGCCGAACGGCCCCAGACGGGTGCCCAGCGCCAGCACCACGTCTGCCTGGGAAATCAGCTTCATGCCTGCCTTGGAGCCCTGGTAGCCCAGCGGACCGCACCACAGCGGGTGGCTGGCCGGGAAGCTATCGTTGTGCTGGTAGCTGTTGACCACCGGCGCCCCCAGCCGCTCGGCCAGCGCCCGGCACTGCTCCACGCCATCGGCCATCACCACGCCACCGCCCGACACGATGACCGGGAACCTGGCCTGGGCCAGCAGATCGGCGGCACGGTCCAGACTTTCCTTGCCGCCCGGACCACGCTCCAGCGGCATCGGGCGGGGGATTTCCGTCTCGATCTCGCCATAGAAATGGTCGCGCGGGATGTTGAGCTGCGTGGGGCCCATTTCCGACAGCGCCCGGTCGAAGCAGCGCCCGGTGTATTCGGCCATGCGCGCCGGGTTGTTGACGTGCGCCTGATACTTGGTGAATTCCTGGAACATGGGCAGCTGGTTGCATTCCTGAAAGCCCCCCAGCCCCATCGTGCGCGTACCGGCCTCGGGCGTGACGATGACCACCGGACTGTGGGCCCAGTAGGCCGCCGCAATGGCCGTGACACAGTTGCTGATGCCCGGGCCGTTCTGCCCGATGACCACGCCCTGGCGGCCGCTGGCACGCGAGTAGCCGTCTGCCATGTGGGCCGCGCCCTGCTCATGCACCACCGAAATGAAGCGGATACCGGCCGGCGTGAAGATGTCCATCGCATCCATGAAGGCCGACCCCATGATGCCGAAGATGTTCTTCACCCCATGGGCCACCATGGTCTCCACGAAAGCCTCGGAAGGCGTCATTTTCTGCACACCTTCCACCACCTGCCTCTCGTCTTTCACCATGTTCCCTTCTCCTCTTTCAGAAAACCGATGCGGGCGCATCCATTTGAAATCCATGACAAGCGGATTATTTTCTGGACATGGAAAGAAGTGTCAATAAAACCTGCGGATAATGCGCATGAAGCCATGCGCAAACCGCATTTACCCCCCCGCAGGCAGGCATGACTGACAGGAAAGAGCGTTCTTCTTTCAGGAAACCCGCTCATTCAGCCCTCCCGCTCGTTCGCCTATCCGCTCATCCGTCCTCCTCCCATCCATCCGTACTCCCATCAATCCGTCCTCCCTCCCATCCAAGATCCCCCATCCAGGATCCACTTGCCTGCTCACTGAACGTCGGCCCACCATCCCGGCGTGATGCCGCGCCAAACGCCTCTGCCCGACAGGCAACGATGGGCGCCCCCTTCTGACGCCGGAACGGCAAGGGCGCTATGATCATGTCCATCGACACGCCGCCCGGCCCTGCCGGCGGCAGCAACCGCATCCCTCACAGGCCCTTTCCATGCTGATTCCCGTCATCCTGTCCGGCGGCGCCGGAACCCGACTCTGGCCCGTCTCGCGTGAAGGTCACCCCAAGCCCTTCATGAAGCTGCCCGACGGCGAAAGCCTGCTGATGAAGACCTACCGGCGCGCACGCCGTGTGGCCGATCCGGGCGAGATCCTGACGGTGACCAACCGCGAGTACTTCTTCCTGTCGCGCGACGAGTACCAGCTGACCCTGCCCGATGAGCCCGAGCGTCCCACCTTCCTGCTGGAGCCCTTCGGCCGCAACACGGCCCCCGCCATTGCCCTGGCGGCCCTGCAGGTAGCCGATCGCCACGGCCCCGACGCCCTGATGCTGGTGATGCCCGCCGACCATCTGATCAGTGACGAGGCCCTGTTCGGCACCACCGTCGGCCAGGCCGCCGCACTGGCCGCCCAGGGGTATCTGGTCACCTTCGGCATCCAGCCCACCGCTCCGGAAACAGGCTACGGCTACATCGAGGCCGGCGAGCCCATCCCGGCCACGGGTCACCAGGCCGGCAATGGCCGCCACGTGGTCCGCTTCATCGAGAAGCCCGCCCGCGAGAAGGCCGAGCAGCTGCTGGCCGCCGGCAACTACCTGTGGAACTCGGGCATGTTCTGCTTTGCTGCCCGCACCATGCTGGAAGCCCTGCAGCAGCACGCCCCCGACGTGCTGCGGGCCGCCCGAGCCTGCCAGGCCAGCGCGAAGCAGGAGCACACCAGCCACGCCACCCTGCTGGAGATCGTCGGCGACGACTTCCGCGAGGCACCGGACATCTCCATCGACTATGCCGTCATGGAGAAATCCGACCGTGTGGCCGTGGTGCCCGGCACCTTCGGCTGGAACGACATCGGCTCATGGGATGCAGTGCGCAGCCTCTCGGCGCCCGATGACGAGGGCAACCGCAGCACCGGCGAGACCGTCTTCGTCGACAGCCACGACGTGTACGTCCACAACAGCGAAGACCGCCTGGTGGCCACCGTCGGCCTGGAGAACCTGCTCATCATCGACACCCCCGACGCTCTGCTGGTGGCTGCCGCCGACCAGGCCCAGAAGGTGAAGGAGGTGGTGAAGGAACTGAAAGCTCGCAAGCACGAGGCCGCCCAGCTGCACCGTACCGTGGCGCGCCCCTGGGGCACCTACACCATCCTGGGTGAAGGCTCGCGCTACAAGATCAAGCGCATCGAGGTGAAACCCGGCGCCAGCCTGAGCCTGCAGATGCACCACCATCGCAACGAGCACTGGATCGTCGTCAAGGGCATGGCCAAGGTCACCAATGGCGATGAAGAGATCTTCGTGGGGACCAACGAGTCCACCTACATCCCGGCCACCCACCGCCACCGGCTGGAGAACCCCGGCCTGCTGCCGCTGGTGATGATCGAGGTTCAGAGCGGCGAATACCTGGGCGAAGACGACATCGTGCGCTTTCAGGACAACTATGGCCGTGCCTGAAGCCGCCCAGGGCATCACCGCTGTCGTCGTCACCTACAACCCCGACCCCGAGCAGCTCGCCCGGCTCTGCCAAGCCGTGCAGCCACAGGTCGAGCACGTCGTGCTGGTCGACAACGGATCATCCGCCGAGGCCCTGGCCGCCCTTCAGGCCCTGGTGGAAGGCCCTTCCAGTGCGCTGACCCTGTTGGCCCTGGGCGAGAACCGGGGCATCGGCGCCGCACAGAACGCCGGCATCACGCTGGCGCGCCAGCACGGTAGCCGCTACGTGCTGCTGCTGGACCACGACAGCATTCCCGAGGCCGGCATGGTGGCCACCCTGCGCGCCGCCATCGAAAACCAGCCTGCCGGCAGCCCCCCGGTGGCCGCCGCCGGCCCGCGCTACGCCGATGCGCGCCAGACCACCAACCCCTCCCCCTTCGTGCAGCTGGAAGGATTCAAGCGCGTGCGCTGCGAATGCCAGCACGCCGGCCAGCTCATCGAGGTGGAGCACCTGATCGCCTCCGGCAGCCTGATCCCCATGGCCGTGCTGGACGCCGTGGGTGACATGGACGAGCGGCTCTTCATCGACTACGTGGACATCGAATGGTGCCTGCGCGCCGCCCACGCCGGCTACCGCATGCTGGGCGTGTGCGACGCCCGCATGCAGCATGAACTGGGCGATACCCCCATCCGCTTCATGGGCAAGCACCTGCCCGACCATTCCCCCCTGCGCCACTACTACCTGTTCCGCAATGCCCTGCTGCTGCAGCGCATGCCGCACATTGGCTGGCGCTGGAAAGTGGTGGATGCCTACCAGACCGTCATGAAGTACAGCTTCTACGCCCTGGTGGCCACGCCACGCCTGCCGCGCATCCGCATGATGAACCGGGGCCTGTGGGACGGACTGCTGGGCCGCGGCGGTGCCTATCGACCGCACTGACACCCCGGCTTCACCACCCGAGGGCAGCAGGCACGCCACCCCGCCTGCATCGTCCACGCCCTGCCCGGCCCAAGAAACCCCTGAAAAATCAGGCGTGTTCCCGGCCCATCCGGGGTTTCCTATCGCCATCTGCGCCCTTCCGTCACAATAACGGTTGCCCAGTCACACAGGTTCCCATGAAGATCACCCTCTCCATCGTCAGCCACGGCCAGCGCGACATCGCCCTGCGCATGCTGGAAGACATCCTGCGCCTGAGCCCCCCGGACGTGGCGGAAATCATCTACACCGCCAACATTCCCGAACGCGATCTGCCCGCCCTGAACATGGGCCATATCCGCCTGGTGGTGATCCGCAACGAGACCCCCAAGGGCTTCGGCAGCAACCACAACACCGCCTTCTCGCACTGCCGCACGCCCTACTTCTGCGTGATGAACCCGGACCTGCGCTTCGACGCCGACCCCTTCCCGGCCCTGCTGAAGGACCTGACCGGCACACCGAAGCGGGGTCTGGTGGCCCCCCGGATCTACAGCCCCGAAGGCGAGCTGGCCAACACCGCCCGCAAGCTGTACACCCCGCGCGAGCTGATCCGCCAGAAACTGCGCCCCGTCAACCACGGCGACCACCCCGACTGGCTGGCCGGCATGTTCCTGCTGTTCAACAGCCGCGCCTACAACGAGATCCGCGGCTTCGACGAAGGCTACTTCCTGTACATCGAGGACGTGGACATCTGCAGCCGCCTCTGCCTGGCCGGCTGGAGCCTCGCCCAGGTGGCCGACACCCGGGTAGTGCACGATGCCCGCAAGCAGAGCCATCGATCTCTGCGCTTCACCCGCTGGCACATCGGCGGCATGCTGCGCTACTGGACCCGCACCTGCTTCTGGCGGTATGGGTGGCGGCTTTGGCGGGAGGGGCGCAAAGCTGCCAAGGCATGACGGGCTGTCATCTGTCCAAAGAAACGTCGTTTCAGCAGAGAGACTTAATGCACCCGCAGCACTTCGACTAGGCTGGGCGCATCCAGCACCCGTTCGGCCCAAGTGTCCAGCTCCTGCCCGGAAGCCACCTTTAGACGCTCGCGCGTCACCTCGTCCAGTGGGCCAAAGCGCGTTTCCAGCTGGCGGATCAGCAGCTGCTGCTTACCCTGCAGCACGCCCAGCTCGACCCCCTGCTGGACACCTTGTTGGATTCCTTGGGCCTTACCTTCGGCCCTAAGCTGCTCAACCACATCCACCATCCTGCGTTCCTCCGTTGCATAGCGTTCAGCGTACAGGCGCTGCCCCGTTTCATCAAGCTTGGCATAGTGCTTGATGAAGTATCCGTACTTGGCCACTTTCTCGACATCAGCCTCCATCGAAAGAAGCCCCTGCGTGGCCTTGCCACAGGCGTCGACCCGCTCCAGAAGTGACTTGTGGCGCATGCACGGCAAGGTGATGCGGGTGACGATGTTGTCACTGTCGAAATAGTCACGTGCGTGGAGTCGCCCCAGCTCACACACCAGCGGGGTGAAGTGCATGAAGATGCGCCCCTCGCTGCCTAGTCTCAGTCGCGTGCGGCTGCAAGCCTGGCCGCGCAGAAAGATCACGACCGGCACTACCCGGTCCGTCTCGCAAGTTTCGGCGACCTGGGCACAGTAGACGGCCATCCGGTAGATGGAGAAGCGATGTGCATCGCTCTCCTCTTCCAACAGGAAGATGATGGCCTCACGCCTGCCATCGGGCCACGTCACCTTCAGTGGCACATCCAGCTCGAAGAAGCGGTCGCTGAGTCGATCCTTCGGCAGTTCCTGCCGTATCGGTGTGATCAGGACATCGGGCCCAAGGTGCGCTGCCACCTCAGCGGCAAAGAAGGCCAGTGCTTCGCGCGGGTAGTCAAGGATGAGGTTCTTGAAGTTCTGATCGTGACTGGTGCTCATGCCGTCATCCGTGGCGGACGAGATGGCGGAATGATCCTCTGGACCAAGAGGCACTTCAATCGGTCAGATGGATGAGGGAGAAGGGCTAGATGGCCGGCCGTAAATCATCCCACATGAAAGCAAGGCGACCACCTGCGGCTCGAAGCGGTGCGAACCCCATTCTTCGTCGCAATGCAACAATCTGCTTCATAAAACACAAAACTGACATGAAAGTCAAATTTGATACACAAACCCATCTATTGATAAAGTTCATTGCCCCTCGTACTCGGAATGAGGGCTCATCCGTTCCCTCCGGTACAGAAGAGACACGCCACCATGAAGTTGAGTGCGCACCTGATCATTGCTCCTTTTCTGCTTGCGTTCTCGGGATGGACGCTATCAGCCCATCTCTGTGTTCTTCTAGGACTCGGTGCATATGCACTGATAGCCCTGTTCCCTTGTGTAACAACCCTTCTTCTCCTTGCATACAGAAAAGGCACAAGAATCCCTTTCCCGGGCCAAAACGCACGCACCCCCCCACAAGACACTGTCTCAGAAAGATTGATTCTGCAGCAGGATCACTCCTCTTCCGCTGAGATCTGGTGGATGGATGCACCTCATCCCGACAAACTGGGAGCACGGCCTCACCATGGCTTCTTCGGCAGGATGCTTGATACAACACACGCTCTTATCCGCTGGCGTGACGGGCTGGCCCTACATCTCATGCTCGCTGTATCACCACTGGTTCTCCATGCATCATGGTATGCATTCTGGGCCTATGCCATTCTGCTTCTTCTGCTCTGTCTGGTAGACAAGGGTATGCCTCTAGGCCGTCCGACAGGCACGATCCCATCCATGGAAGTAGCCACCGGGCAGTTCATCGCACCTGCGCTATGTCTGTTCATACTGGTATTCATAATCCTGGCGCTATCCATCACACGCAGCGACCTTGATGATGCCTACTATGCAGCCGTAGCAGCACATATGGCAGCTCACCCCGAAGCACCGCTGCAATCAGGGGATCCCATGCTCGGGGAAACGGGGTTCCCTCTCATCTTTCACAGCTTCCGCTTCTCGTCATTCGAGCTGCTGTCCGGAGCCCTGGGTCTGCTTTCTTCCTCAGCAGCTCTTGATGCCTACTATATATATCTCGTCCCTCTTTGGTCAGGCCTTGCCGTACTTGCGACCTACCTCTTGGTGCGGCAGCTGCAGCCACAACAGTGGTTGCTTCCCACTATATGCACACTTGCCCTGGTTCTACTTCTGGGCGAGATGCACCGGAGTTCGGCCAACTTCTCCTTCGTAAGGATCTTCCAAGGCAAAGCAGTATTCGTATCCGTACTCGTCCCCTGTATCTATTACCTCACCAACCGTGTCTTTTCGGCCAGCGCAACTCGCGCAGACTTTCTCCTGCTGGCCTGCTGTCAGATTTCAGCTATTGGAATGAGCAATATTGGCATGTTGATGGGTCCCCTTGCCGGTTTCAGTGCATTGATGGCCAACATTGCCATGCCCCAAAAATATCATCGCATCCGATTTCCTTTGGTAGCCTCCCTGCTTCTCATTCCCCTACCCTATCTTCTCGATGTCCTTATCCAGTCCGCAGGGTCTCCTCTTCTCGAAATCGCCAATGAGCCACCCAACTCCGTCTGGAAAAGCGTTTTCGGACACCATCAACAGTATCTTGTCGCCCTCCTTCTGCTGGCAGGCCCAGTTCTGTCGACGACACCCGCGGTACGGTGGCGTCTGACAGTCCCTACCCTAATTTTAATGGTCGTCTATCTAAACCCATGGCTTGCCGGTTTTATCTCACGACACGTAACGACCCCTGCTGTCTACTGGCGGGTCGTATGGACGCTCCCTGTTCTGATATACATGGGAGTTGGGGGCAGCATGCTTCTGACCGCACCTGTTCTCTGGAAGCGTCATCACCCTCGCGCTGCCGTCGCCATGTTGATTCTGATGGCCCTGGTAGTACAGGCACTGCCTCACCACACACTTCGTCCATCTAACATCGAACCATACCAAGGCTTTGCCACCTGGAAGATTCGCATGGAGGACCTTCAGGTAGCACAAGAGGCAATGGCACTATGCCTGCCTGGACAGCGCCTCCTGGCCCCTGAACGCATCGCTGGGGTCATCTCCAGGTTCGAGCACCATCCGCCCCTTATCGCCACACGGGATGCCTACATCGACTTCATGAAGCCGTATGTCAATACAGACCAGCACCTTGCCCGCCGCGTCCTGTATGACTTCGCCAACGGACGTCTTCCAGCTCCCGATAACGCCGTACGCAACGCCTTGAATTCTCTGCAGGTCGGAATGGTAGTCACCATCGCATCTCAAGAAACGCCCCAAATAACAGGACTCCTGAGCGCTTCCGGGTTTCGCCAAGCGAGCTCCCTGAGTGGTCATCATCTTTGGACAAAGCAACCATAACGTACTGATCCCGGCCGACTCCCCTCCATGCTCAGGGCAGCACGGGAAGAGGTGTCTCGCCTCCTCCTCGACCTCAGACATTCCGACAGATAGATCCCTTGCCTGAGCTATACATCCTTTGGATCTCGCCCGGAGTACCTCCACCTGTCCGTGACAACTCGATCAGCGGGTGTCAACTCAAAACAACACTGTTTCATTAATTAGACATCTGATACCATATGTTTCGTTTTTGAGGTTCATCTAATTTGGATGAACCAGTTCTGCCATGTCTGTGTGCGCCTCACTGATCGCCCGCCAAGCCATGCCTCTCGAGGGCGAGGCTGAGCATCACACTCCAAGGAATCGTCGCATGGCATGAGCAGATTCATTCACCCAAGATCATTGCGCCATGGGTTCAATCACAAAACAATGTCCGGCATGCGGACAGAATCTGCGTGCAGGACAGCACGATTGGCACTTGGTCTGTCCCTCCTGCTCGTATGAGGGCAGCTCCCTCCAAGTGGACATTGATGTCGTCGGGGACCACGAGGTACTGAATGAAGCTCTGCGCCAAGAAGGGCTTAGTGACCTCAGACAAGCCAACTTTCGTCTTCTGAGCAAGAAAATCGCCGCCTCCGTCTCGGTACTTCCGGGAGAGCGGAAGCCTCGCCTGCTGGATGTCGGATGTGCTCATGGATGGTTCATCCAGGCCACGGAGAAGGCATTCTCAAGCCAAGGCATAGAGCCCGACGCCCGCATTGCCGACGTTGCGGCCTCAAAAGGCCTCAAGGTCAGGAAGGGTTTCTTTCCGGATGTCCTCGATCAGGACGAACGCTTCGATGTCATCAGTTTCAACGATGTCATGGAGCATATCCCCGACGTCAACGCTGCTTTCAATGCCTGTGCAAGGCACTTGACCCCAGGTGGGCGTGTCGTTATTAACGCCCCGGCAAGGACGGGTACCCTGTACCAAATTTCAAAGTTGCTGGATCGGTTGGGCCTTCCTTCCAGCTTCGAGCGAATGTGGCAGAAAGACTTTCCGTCCCCTCACATCCATTACTTCGATGACAACTCAATTGAGGCCATTGGAGAGAAGGCCGGACTGATGCTGGAGAAAATCAGCACCTTGCCCTCACTGAGTACAAACGGGCTGTATGCACGCATTCGATACGACAGGAACATGCCTGCCTGGAAGGCTTGGGCAATTACATCCATTCTTTTCGTCATGAATCCTGTACTCAGGATCCTTCCCGCCGACATAAAGGTTTGGGTTCTGAGACTTCCAACATGACCGGCTTTTCCTCACAAGAGAATGCCGACCTTTAGAAAGTATCTAACCTCATGACCCCCCAATTACACAGGTTCTTATATTTCAGATCCACGCCATGACACAAGAAATAGAAACGGACAAGACCTATCATCGCCCAGCTTCGTCTTTATTGCTTCAACACCCGAGACCATAGCCTCACCAGCCCCGCATACCAGACGATCAAGCATAGAAACATAATCATTCATATTTTCACGGAGACCTGAAATGCCAGACAAATTCCGAACAAAGAAATTAAACAAACTCGGTCTCAAAAAATGCATAGTCGCCCTATTTGCCCTTTACTGTATCACTCACGTACTCCTTGCACTCACACCGTCGTCATACGCATTGGCACTTCAGATTGCAGGCCAGGAAGTCAAGGGACTGATTCTTGGAACTCCCAGAGCCATCCGTTCCGATGAATGGATGGTATTGACCCCCTATTACCAGATTGCCGTCAATAATAACTTCCTGATGACGAACCCCCTCTCCCCTTACCAGGAGAGCCTTAGATCTTTCCAGTCCCTTCCCATTCTTGACTGGGGCCTCATTTTCAAACCATATCACTGGGCATTCTTTGCCCTCCCTCCGGCGAACGCGCTGTCTCTATATTATCTATTCATGACTTTGTCCTTTGTGGCGGGCTGGGGAATGCTGTTCAGACAATTCCGCCTTCCCTTTTCCATCTCGCTTCTACTGTCCGGAACCCTCTATTTTTCTCCCATGGTCCAGACATGGTGGACAACAAACCTTGGCTCATTTTCTCTTGCACCATGGGCAGTGCTTTCATGGATCCTAATAGAAAACCGGGTTTTGCGAGTTCTTCTAACCGCATATACCCTAGCCACGTGGGCTCTAGCCAACGCGTACCCCCCATTTCTGTACTCCATCGGCTTCGCAATGGCGGCCCTGACAGTCAGTATCAGAACAGACATACTGAACAGGAAACGCCTGATAGACGGTCTTCTTGCCCTAGCGGCCGCACTCGGCATTTTCTTCCTCTACTTCGGCGACCTCATTGCCATCATGAGGAATACCGTTTACCCCGGCCATAGGGTAAGCACGTCCGGCGGTGTGGGATGGCCAAGAATGATCGCCCACCTGCTCCCTGGCGTCACGACGCGTTCATACGAACCACTCCCGGGCATCCCGAACAGCAATGCAGCAGAAATTACCGTCCTCTCAACCTTTCTCCCTGCGCTCACGCTAGCACTGATCGACTATTCGCGTCTTCAAAAAATCATCTGGGAAAAACGACTCAAGGCTCTGGCTTTTTCTTCATTCTTCTTCTTCATTTCATGCTGGCTGATTCTTTACATCCCTCCCGTGGTAGCAAGGCTGACCGGCCTCTCTATGGTACCGACAGGGCGTGCCGTCCTCGCCTTCGGGCTCATGCTCAACATCATCTGTGCCGTAGCCCTGGCACGGGCTGGAATACGGATAAGCGGTTTGCGTCTTCTCCTTCTTGCCGCCATCCTCTTTACGGGAACGGCCCTAAAGCTGGCTCTATCAGAGGTAGCGGCGACCGAACTCTATGGATTCATGGATGCCATTCCGTACGCGTGCGTGGCCTTGCTGGCTGGCATTCTGCTTTCAAGGGTATCTAGTCTATCAACGCCCCTAATTGCTGTCTTCTTTGTCGCGTTTGCGAGCAACGCTCTGACGTACGGCCCTTTCAATCCGGTGCAATCTGCATACCCGATATTCGACCATGACCGTGCCACCACAAGACAGCACATGGCAAATCTTGGAGCCATCGTCACGAACAAGGGGGATATCGCGGTACCAGGCCATTTCGGTGCGATCCTGGAGGGAATGGGATTTCAGACAATCAACCATGTTCTCTATGCCCCTCAACTTGACTATTTCCGCAAGATCTACGGCAACATGGATGAAAGCAGCTTCACACAGACATTCAATCGATATGCCCACATATCCATTGGAAACGTCACCAAGCCGACACTCATCGCCCCTGACCACGTACAGCTTCCTATAAGCAGTTTCTCTGGGAATAGCTTGCTTTCAGGTATCGAGCCCCCCTCTCCCGCGATTGAGATTCTCAATTCCCCTCCGAGCACGCTGGAGCAGATCAACCGACATGGACACATCGACAGCATTTCACGCTCTGCTGACGACAAAAACACTCTGGATCTGACCGGTTGGATTCATGCACGCTCAGACCCCAGCACTGCGGTCCGCATATGGAGCAGTAACCCCATTCAGAAAGCAGAAATCAGCAGCCACAGCAGGGCTGATGTCGCTCAGGCCATATCACAGGAGCTCGCCAATTCCGGAATTCGACTCCGTCTCCGTTTCCGAGAGCCCCTATCGCCTGACGACAAAGTCTGTATTGAAGTACAGGATGGTGAAGGCATATTCAGCACCGTCCTGTTCATGAACGCTGATCACGGATGTACCACCCTTGGTCTCTCATGAGCGCCTCTCGCCACTTCCCTCCTCAGCAGCAGCCGATTGAGTCGTCTCAGATCACCTTGGAGCCGGACAGCCTGGCGTTACCTGCATCGTCCGGTCCTGCTGATGGATCAGCACGACACAAGCGTTCCTTACATAGCCGTTTTCCGGACGTTCATTGTCTCCCACCGCTGGATGGAACCTCCAGACACTGAATGCGGTCGCTCCATTAGTCAGCTTCAACTCCATGTCAACATAACGTCCAGAGGGAATACGAACGAACACGTAGCTGTTGTCCACCACATCATCCAGATCAACATCGACCTGATGCCGCTGACCGCCAACGTCTGTCAACATCAAGGATGCCGTGCCTTTCAAGGTCTGTCCGTATGTTCCCACCATGAACCCCAGAGCCTCGGTCATTGGTATAGCGTTATCAGATACATCCGATACTAGGCGAAACACCATCGGGTGCCCCGGCACAAGCAGCGGCCCGGGCTCCACGACGCCTTCTCTGGCCATAGCCTTGGCTGTAACAGGTCCGACTGAAAACACGGGGACATAGAATGCCTGAATGAGCTTGCACACGCTGATGAGCAAGGACACCAGTCCCAACGCAACCAGCATCACTATTCGCAATGACCTCAACCACGCCGTCATAGCGGGCTTCCAACTACACACAGCCAGTAGCAACAGCATGACAGGCACCAGCAGATAGCGCCCCTGAACCCCCTGAATCACCGTGGCTGGATGCGGCGTCCATGTGAACAGCATGGCCAGGAACGCCAGAAAGATGCCTGTCATGCCTGTCAACATCAGTGCGCTACGCGGCATGAGTGTCTGTACAAACTGTTTCGGCGTGACAAGGCAAGGCAGGATGACCAATCCTAGCAGCCCCCCAACATAGGCATAGGCTCCACGCGACAGCGGTTGATCGAAAAATACCCCAAGGAATGACCCAACATAGCTATTCAGCATTACCCGGTCTGTCAGTGTTTGTACAAGAACACTCACGAGCTTCGTGGGAGCGCTCAGATAGTAGAAGACCACCTGAGCGGTAGATACCTCCCTAGGAATCCTGAAATCGACCGTGTTCGGTATAGCCAACGCCATCCAGATCATGATAGCCAGCGTTGCTGTCGCCACAGCCACCCATGGCCATACTCGTCGGGTAGGTAAGGCTGCGACAGCCATCAAAAGCACCATAGGAGCCAGATGCGCCCGCGCAGTACCCAGCAAAAATACCACGACAGCCATCAGCCAGAACAGACCTTCAGCTGAGCCCCTGCGCAATGCGAGCAAACGCAGAAAACAGGAAATCGCCAGGATAGCAAGCGCGTTGCAAAGAAAATCTATACTAGCCGATGCCATCTGAAAGATACTCATTGGCAAAAGCATGAGCGCAATAACGACAGGTTGCGGCCAGAAAATGTAAAAGGCCAGAGCGATGGTCGCCGCCCCCGCGAGCATCGCAAAAGCGCGCGCCAGATAGTAGCTTCGCTCAACCGTCAGGCCCCATGCCTTTCCAATGGCCAGCGCTGAGGCCTGAGGCAGATAGACCAAAGGGAAGTAATAGCCTGTTCCAGGGGTGTAGGAAAACTCTTCTTCTCCACGCCAACGAATGCTCTCCGTTGCCTTCTGATCCAATAGATTTTCCTTATTCCGCCGGTAGGGGTCGTACTGTTCAAGATATTCAATTAGCCCCTTATCCACCATGCCGCCGGACATGGTACTTCCATTGTGGCACTGCGCACTCTCGCCTTGGCAAGACTTCGTCTTCAGAAAGAAATGTCCCTGTGATAGGAGATAGGCACGAATAATATGTCCTTCCTCGTCAGGTGACTTTCGCGGAGGGATAATGACAGACAAGACCCCTCCCAGCAGAAGGGTAACGATCAAAACCCAACGAAAGGCCATACCCAGAGGCAGGCCCTGTTGTGAAACAGGAGGAGTGTTGTCTGGCATGGCCCGATCAGCTTTGTAACGAGACTGACCGGATTGTACAGCGCCCCTTACTCAGGGCTGGCACGCACGCCCAGCGTCATGCAGCCCTGCAAGAACCCGCAGGCCCGCGCCAGCCTGGAAGGCGTCTG